>Ga0207068_1075_pt1 | contig 29027 bp, 22 predicted proteins | sample Alteio_BWMinCont_23_FD_153475 | JGI IMG/M metagenome (GOLD analysis project Ga0207068, IMG submission 153475) | Enriched cells from forest soil in Barre Woods Harvard Forest LTER site, Petersham, Massachusetts, United States -... | ecosystem: Environmental > Terrestrial > Soil > Temperate forest >... | reverse complement strand
TCGCTCTATGGCCGAGGACTGGCGGAACAAACGAGCGATGCTGTGAAAGCCAGATCGGATATCGAAGCAGCTGGAGAAGACGCGGGAATATGGAATCATTGCCGGCATTTATGACCGGAATAAGGGGGATGCGGCGTGGCTCGAATCGGAGCAGGGGCGCACAATAACCGCGCTGCAGCGGCTGATGCGCGCCGACGCCGTGGTTGTCGCGGCGACTCCGGGGACCGATGCGCCCCTATTGCAATACTCCGTGGGCGGGGTAGCGATTTCGGACGCCAACATTCGTATCAAGGATATCGAATCCGATCCCGGGTATGGCCATGCAGTGGCCGGCTTGCTCGCGAAGACCATCTGCCAAAGCGCGCAGGTACAGAGGTTTCTTGGCAAGCTTTCCGCGGGACCGGGGGCAAAGTGAGAGGGGCGGGTACTGACGCCCGGGCGCTTTGGCGTCGTACGCCTTGCCGATCCCTCGCACAGCATGTCTGCGCTTATGTCGCAGAGGCAAGATGCCGCACCCTCGGCTGGCTGCGTGTGTAGCGGAGCAACCGTTCTTCGAACTCACGGTCCGCCTGCGTTGAGCGCTCATGTTGACGCAAGTGTTCTGCCCAGGAATGCACGATGAAGGTTTCGAGATAGCGATTTTCAACTTCCAGGTCTCGGAAAACGCCCCAACGTGACGCGCCGTCGCGGCGTCGAATGCGTCCATATTTGTGTATGGCGTCGAGAAACTCTGACGTCTGTTCCGGAATCACGTCATACTCTACGGTGACCAGGATCGGACCGGCATCGTCTGCATCAGCCCCGACGGCGCCGTCGACCATCCTGGGCATAGGCCAATGGATCCAGGGCGTGACGTCGATATTTGAGTTTGGGAGATGCAGGAATACTCCCAGAACAGCGGTGGCAATCGTACCGACACCGGCCCACAGCAGCGCGTCGTGAATGCCGGCCCGTCCAGCGAGGGCGCCCCATGCGGCGCTCCCGGCGGCAACGGCTCCTTGAGAAACCAGCATGGAGACGGCAAGCACGCGAGCACGCACCCAGTCAGGTGTAAGGTTCAGGATCAGCACATTGAACAGCGAGATGAACATAATCCACGCCGCACCTCCCATCAGCATTGCCACAGTCAGCGCTGGCAGCGAGTACAAGCTTCCTGCCGCGATGCTAGTCAGACCAAGGATCACAACCCCGACTGACACTACCGCCTCAGTCGATAGCCGCGCTCGCAATGGCTGCAACAACAGGGCGCCAAGCACTGCGCCCAGGCCGAAGCATCCCAGCAGCGATCCATATACAACAGGACTGTTTTTCACACTGTGAGCGACTGAGGGGAGCAAGGCAAGAAGCCCGCTGGCAAAGAACATCACACATCCGGAGCGGAAGATCAGCGCGCGAATCGCCGGTGAGTAGCGGACGTATCGCACCCCTGCGATGGTCGCCCCGGTCAGCGTCTCAGGAGGCGTTGTCTGTTTCCGGACAGTTCGCTTCCAGCGCGCGATGACAACGATAACGCCGAAAAAGGATGCGGCGTTGACGAGGAATGCGGTGCCCACTCCCGCCGCCGCAATGAGGATGCCGGCCAACCCCGGCCCAATGGCGCGCGCAAAGTTAAATTCGATGCCATTGAGCGCCGCGGCCGCAGCCAGGTCTTTCTTGGGAACCAACTCGGGCAGCACAGCGCGCCACGCAGGGCTCTCGAGGGCATCGCCGGCGGACAACGCAAACGTTAAAACCAGGAGCATTACGGGAGACATCAACCCGCTGAGAATCATACCCGCCAGCAGGAGCGCCACCACCAACATCCATGTTTCGGTAAACAAGATCAGCTTGCGGCGATCGACGATGTCGCCGATCGCACCCGCTGGTAGAGCAAGCACGAAGAACGGAAGGGCTGACGCGGTCTGCGTGAGGGCAACGTACGTCGGCCCGGCATTGAGGGACACCATCAACCAAGCCGCGCCCACAGTCTGCATGAACGTACCCACATCAGACGCGATGTCGGCCATCAGCAGATTGCGGAAGGTGGGCGTCTTTAATGGCCGCCAGAGACTCGGCGCTGGATGGTCAGTTGAGGTCGGCACAATAGAATAGATAGCGCTGAATTTGGACTCTCGAAACAGAGATCCAATGCACCACATTAAACCACATCTCAAACCGGCGAGACCTGGCCAATGCCGGCCGTGGCCAAATCCAACGGCACCAGAACTCGCCAGTTTTCAGTTTCTCAGCCCCCATTTTCCCCGATGCATTGCCAATGGTGCGCGGCCCATCAAGGTGCCGATGAGCGGTTGAATCTTAAGGCGTGCGCCGGAGCCCGGCCATTACCGTTGAATGGAAAGCATTGACCTTATCGGTCACCGTTTTGTAAGCTGGTTCCATTCCATGTGGATCCACGATCCACTAAGATCCGGTTTCCTCCTTGCTGTGGATCTTGATATGTTTTTTAAATGAGCTTCCTCGACAATCTCGAAAATACCCTCAAAAATATGGAATCACGGGAGGAACGGGATCCCGGAGCGCGGAAGCGGCGCGACACCGAACGAGCATCAGCTCTTGCGATTGCCCCTTGGGCCGAAAAACTCAAGAACAGTCGTTATCTCCAGGAAGTACTGCAATCGGCAGCCCGCATCAGCCATCAGACTCGCAGCAGGATCCACGTGGCATGGCTGGAAACTACCTTGAAGCTGGAAATTAAGAACCGGCGACTTGAACTGCGGCCAACCCCCGACGGAATCGCCGCAGTCTTCCTTTGCAACGGAAGAGAGGAAAGAAGGGTAGCAATCGATTTGACTGCAAGCGGCAATGAACTCGTTCAGGAGTGGCTCGGACTCCCTTCAAAAGATATCCACGATCTTCAAAAAAAGCACTTTCCGTGAATTGAGGCGCGCACCGTTATCATGGAAAAGGAGCTGCCATGATTGAACGAAAATCTCTCTCTCCTGACCTTCTTCTCCACATAGCGAAAGCTCTTAGCGTGCCCATGCGCGGATTACTGGCTGTGGTTGAGCTGCTTGATGAAGGCGGCACCGTCCCGTTCATCGCCCGTTATCGGAAGGAGGCGACCGGGAACCTTGATGAGGTCCAGATCCGCAACATTGAGGAGAAAGTGGCATATTTCCTTGACCTGGTCTCCCGCCGCGAAACCATTCTTGCCTCCATTGCCGACCAGGGCAAGCTTACGGATGAACTCAAGACCCGTATTGGAGCCACGCTCGACAAGAGCGAGTTGGAAGATCTCTACTTGCCCTACCGGCCCAAGCGCCGCACCAAAGCCAGTATCGCCCGCGAGAAGGGCCTGGAACCGCTGGCCCAATATCTGTGGGCGCAGCAGCCAGGCGCTGAGCCGCTGGAGAATTTAGCCGCTGGCTTTGTGGATGCGGACAAAGGCTTGAACAGTTCAGACGAGGTATTGGAAGGCGCGCGGCATATTGTCGCCGAGATGATCAGCGAAGATGCCGATGTCCGCAAGACCCTCCGCCAGCTCATGCTTGAAGAGGGGGTCGTGGTCAGCCGCAAGGCGGCTGATGCCGTGGATGAACAAGAGAAGTTCAAGATGTATTACGAATATCGGGAACCGGCCAGGACCATTCCTTCGCATCGGATGCTCGCCATCCGGCGCGGAGAGTCGGAAAACGTCCTCTTCTTTCTCATTGAACTGGAGCCGGCACGCGCCGTCTCTATGCTGCGCTCGCACATTCTCCGTGCCGTCGGCGATTGGACACCGCATCTGGAGCTGGCGCTGCAAGACTCCTGGCAGCGGTTGCTGAACACCTCAATTCAGGGTGAAATCCGGCTGCAGTTGAAGACGCGTTCCGATGCCGACGCTATCCAGGTTTTTCGCGACAACCTTCACCATCTTCTTCTGTCGCCGCCCGCGGGGCCGATCGCCGTGCTCGGCATCGATCCGGGGTTGCGTACCGGCTGCAAGATCGCGGTCGTTGATGAAACCGGAAAGTTCCTGGCCCATGATGTGATCTACTTGCACACCAGCCAAAGCGAAAAGGCCAGCAAGGTCCTGGAATCGCTGGTGAAGAGCCATAACGTGCGGGCCATTGCCATCGGCAACGGCACAGGCTCCCGCGAAGCTGTCGCTTTTGTCCGCGATTTCCTGAGCGAGAAGCGCCTCGCAGGCATCTTCTCGGTGACCGTAAGCGAGTCGGGCGCAAGCGTCTACTCGGCCTCGGACGTCGCGCGGCAGGAATTTCCGGATCTCGACTTAACGGTGCGCGGAGCAATCTCTATCGCCCGTCGGCTGCAAGACCCTTTATCGGAGCTGGTAAAAGTGGATCCTAAGTCCATTGGTGTTGGCCAGTACCAGCACGACGTTGACCAGCGAAATCTTCAAGAATCGCTGGAAAGCGTGATTGAAAGCTGCGTCAACCGTGTGGGCGTCGATCTCAATACCTCTTCATGGACGCTGTTGCGTTATGTCGCTGGCGTCAACGAACGAACCGCGATGAATATTGTTAACTTCCGAAACGAAAGCGGACGCTTCCGCTCTCGCGTTCAGTTGAAGGAAGTGCCCGGCGTTGGGCCGAGAACCTTTGAGCAGGCCGCCGGTTTTCTGCGTGTTCGCAACGGCGAGAATCCGCTGGATATGACCGCAGTTCATCCTGAATCCTATCATGTGGTGGAACAGATTTCCCAGGCACTGAATATTCCTATTGAAGAGTTGATCAAGAACCCTCAGCTACTGGAAAAGGTTGACCGCAACCGTCTCTCGGCCGGTACTTACACCCTGAACGATATTCTTGAGGAGTTGCGTAAACCGGGACGCGATCCGCGCGACAAATTTGTCGCGCCCAGCTTCAACGAACAGGTGCGCGAGATATCCGATGTCCAGCCCGGCATGGTGTTGGAGGGAGTGGTCACCAATGTGACCAAATTCGGCGCATTTGTCGACATCGGTGTCCATCAGGATGGCCTCATCCATATTAGCGAACTTTCCAACCGCTATGTGAAGGATCCCGGGGAGGTCGTGAAAGTCGGTCAGATCGTAAAGATGACTGTGCTGACGGTGGACGCGAAGACGAAACGGATCGCGCTTTCGATGAAGCCCCATCGTGACTCTTCGCCGCAGCAGGCGAAGGCATCGGAAAGAGCTAGTCCTCAGCCACAAACGAAGCCGCAACAAAAACCAAGTGTCGAAAAGCCGCAAACTACGCTCGATGACACGATTGCTAGGCTAGGTTCAAAATGGAAGGTCCGCTAGAGCGGCTTAGACAATGACTGCAACCAGCTCCAATTCAAACGTACAGCCAATAAGTATGCCCGTAACGCTGATCGTCAAGTGATGGCGTGGCTGGAAAGGTAAGTGTTGCGAGCTGAGAACATGGTTCGAGCACGCTCATCGGCATCGACCCGATCAAAGATCGAGCATTATCCACACTGGAGCATGGTCGCTGGCGTTTATCTCCCCACGCACCCATCGGTCTACACCGCCGTCCACGAGTCGGTCCGACATCTTCGGTGAGAGCAGGAAGTGGTCGAGTCGCATGCCTTTGTCCTTCGGCCACCGTTCATATTTGTAATCCCAGAATGTCCAGAGTGGCCCGTCCGGACGTAGCTTCCGCGTCGCGTCGATCCAGCCTTGAGCCAGCAAACGCGCAAAGGCTTGGCGGCTTTCGGGTTGGATCAACGCGTTGTTGTCCAACGATCGAGTCGGATAGATGTCATGCGGCGTCGGCACGACATTGTAGTCACCGGCCAACACCACAGGTGCGCCAGTCGCCATCAGTTCGGCGGCATGGGTAATGAGGCGCTCAAACCAGGCCAACTTGTAGTTGAATTTCGGACCAGGCTGCGGATTCCCATTTGGGAGGTAGATGGAAGTGATCAGGAATCCATGAACAGCCGCCTCGATATAGCGGGCTTGGTGATCCTCAGGGTTCCCCGGTAAGCTTGCACAGGTCAGCACAGGAGTGTGGTCTCGCGCGAGAATGGCCACACCGTTCCAGGAACGCTCCCCTTGCCAGACTGCTTCGTACCCGAGAGTTCGAAGGGCACGCATAGGAAACGCTCCCTGCTCCGCTTTGAGCTCTTGGAGACTAACCACGTCCGGCTCAGCTTTCGCTAACCAGGCCAAGAGGTTGTCAAGCCGCTTATTGATGTCGTTAATGTTGAAGGTGGCGACTTTCACCAGGTCCCTCTCTGCCGCTTTGCGGCCGCTTTGAGATTTTTGACCCTGCGGGTGCGGCTCCTCATCCTTTCACCGCCCCCACGGTAAAGCCAGCGATGAAACGGTCGAGGAACAGGTTGTAGAGGAAGGCAACTGGCAAGCTGGCAATCAGGCACGCGGCCATGAGGGCGCCCCAGTAATAGACATCTCCCCGAACCAAAAAGATAGGAACGCCCACACCCACCATTTGCTTTGATTCAGGTGAAATGAAAGTGAGCGCATACACAAACTCCTGGGTCACCAGCGTGAACGTGAAGATCACCACGGTAAGAATGCCGGACAAGGAAATCGGGATCACCAACTTCACAAAAGCCCCAAGGCGCGTGAGTCCGTCCACCATCGCAGCATCTTCAAGCTCTCGGGGAATGGACTTGAAGAATCCCATCAGCAGCCAAATGGAAAACGGTACTGTCACGCTGGGATAGACGAGCACCAGCGACCAAATTGTGTCTTGAAGCCCGAGTACACCGATAACGCGTGAAAGCGGAATGAAGAGCAAAGTCGGCGGCACGAGATAGGTCAGAAAGATGCCAATCCCCAGTCGTTCCCCCCAACGTCCGGTAAGGCGGGCCAACGCATATGCAGCTGGCAATGCAAGAAGCAATGTAATGGCTACTACAATCACACCCACCAATGCGGTGTTTCCTAGCCAACGGACAAACTGAGTCTGGCCGAATAAAAACCGCAAATGATCGAGCGTTGGAGGCAAGTTAAAGATGAAAGGATTGTTTGCAGTCTCGTAAAGGTCTATGTTCCGCTTGAAGGTGGCAACGGCCATCCAATAAAAGGGAAAAGCGAGCATTATGGTAAAGACTGTCAGCACCAACATCTGAATGGTCCTGGGCCAGGCGCTGGGTCCACCAAAGGAACGCCGCACGCCATGCCTTTGCAAATACCAGATCAGAAAACCACCCACGCATAACTGGAGAATCAACCACACGGAAGGGTGGTGATCCATCCGGTGCCATGCATACAAAAGAAACGCTGCTAGGCTGCTCAAAACGTCAAGCACCACAAGAAAGAAAAATACAATGCGCGCACTGTTGCGGAGCGTCCACAGGCCAATTGCAATCAGGATCAAGATGGCAACAGTAAACAGCCGCCCCAGTCCCACTAAACTTGTGACATGCAGCCGAAGAGTTTGGGCCAGCAGCGCAATTGCTGCGACTATAAGCAAAAGGCTAAGAACGGAAATGCCGAGTGGTTTCTTCATTGTTAGTCCGTCAATTTTTCACGATGCCTCTCGTTCATCAGACTACTTCCACGCGGCGTGCCACGCGTAACATCATGTACGCAATCACCACCAGCGCCGGCAACAGCAACACCGAGATAGCCGCGCCGGCAGCAAGGTCGCTGCCCTGGATACCTTGCGTAAATGCCAACATAGGCAGGGTTTGGGTCGAATCATAGGGACCGCCATTCGTCAGAATGTAAACCACGGTCATGTCAGTAAAAGTGAATATGGTCCCAAAGAGGACCGCCACGCTGAGAATCGGCGTCATCATGGGCAGATTAATTTGGAACAGTGTCCGCCAAAAGCCCGCGCCATCAATGGCCGCGGCTTCTGGGATGTCTTTGGGAATTGCGGTCCGGCCCGCCAGCAGGATAACGGTGGAAAATGGAATCAAGCGCCAACAATGCACCAGAATCACAGATACCATTGCCAGTCTCTCCTGTCCAAGCCAATAGAGAGTGTCCGGTTTGACGATCTCCAGCCACACTAACAACCAGGTGAGCACGCTATACGTTGAATCTAAGATCCATTTCCATCCGATGGTGCCCAATGACACGGGAGCTACCCAAGAAAGCAGTATAAAAAAGCGCACCAATCCTCGGCCGCGAAAGGGCTTTTCCAACGCGATGGAAAGGACATTGGCGCAAACCAGCACAATGATCTGGGCGCAGACCGTGAAACTGACAGAATGCTGCCAGGCTGCTTGAAAACTGGGGCTTTGCAGGATGCTGCGAAAGTTTTGTAGACCTACGTAATGAAGCTCGGTGCTGCCGATCCGAGCATCACTAAAAGCATAAAAAATGGCGAGCAGCAACGGCGCTCCGATGAGCAAAACGATATAGATGACCGCCGGTGCAAACATCGCCGCGCCCAGCGATGGACTAAGAGGAGCGCCTGCAGGGGTTATTTTGCGAGACTTCACTGCCATGAAAGTGGCTCAGACCTGGTTTTTTTCCCCGTGGTCAGGTCAAAAAATTTCAAATGGCGCGCCGGCACGGCGAATGGATATGTCTTCCCCACTTCAAACGAATGTCCTAGCAGGAGGCGTGCGATTACTTTTGTGCCTTCCAGCCGACCTCCAACAAGCAGTCCCGACAAGATGAATTCTGATCCCAGATATTCGGCGTTCTCCACGCGGAAATTGAAGAGCACCTTCTGTTTGTCCTTGATGTCTTCTGCCAGCCGGAAATGTTCGGGACGGAAGCCCACAATAAGACCGCCATCTTCAATTAAGTTCATGGCCGGAGATCCCAAAAATGTAGCCACAAAAGTGTCCGCGGGGTCATCATAAACTTCCTTGGGTGTGCCAAACTGGCGGACAATGCCTTTGTTTAAGACGACAATGCGGTCACCCATGGCCATGGCTTCCACCTGATCGTGAGTCACATAGATTGTGGTAGTACCAACGCGCCGGTGGAAGCGTTCAAGTTCCTCGCGTGCCGATGCCCGCAGTTTGGCGTCCAGATTGGAAAGAGGCTCATCCAGCAGGAATACGGAAGGCTCACGTACAATCGCGCGGGCCAGGGCCACCCTCTGGCGCTCGCCTCCGGAAAGTTCGCGCGGCTTGCGATGGAGCAGACCACCAATTCCCAGCAGTCCCGCGGCCCACTCCACTTTTTCTTTTTCTAGTTTTCTCTTTTCTCGGATACGGGCCAACATTCCCAGTGGCTTCCCATCACGGGGTTCCACCTTTATTGCTTTCTGCGCCCTAAGCGGGAAAGCAATGTTTCTGTAAACCGTGAGATGGGGATAGAGAGCGTAGCTCTGAAATACCATGGCAATACGGCGTTCCCGAGGGCTAAGATCGTTCACGACCCGTCCGCCAATCAGGATTTCGCCGCCCGTAGGATGTTCCAAACCTGCGATCATACGCAGGAGAGTGGTTTTTCCGGAACCCGAGGGCCCTAGAAAAACCAGGAACTCACCTTCCCGAGTCTCCAGATTTACATCATTGACTGCTCCCAGCTCTCCTTCCTTAAATACCTTGCTCAGATTCCGGGTTTCGACAACGGCCATTCAGTCCTCATTTACTTAAACCTCTCAAAGATACGTTTGTATTCCGCTTCCGCGGCTTTGGCCGCGTCTTCTGCGGCGGCTTTTCCCTGTGCGACAGTAGCAAACATAGTTGGAATCACCCAGCTTTTGAAGGCTTGGTCAATCGCAGCCGTGGCGTAACCGGGATAGCCCACGTTGGTGGCCCAACTGAGGACGTCACCCAGCACATTGTACTTGTCGTGTGGGGTGGCGCGTCGGTCTGACGCGATCTCTTTTTGCAGGTTGGGAACCGTCTTGGGAAAGCAAGGAAAGTTGTAGAACTGTCCGGCGACAAAGCCATCATGAAATGAATCCATGTAGTCGATCAGGAACTGTTGTGCGCCTTCTTTGTTTTCCGCGAATTCCCAAACGACGTAGCAATTCATGACGTGCTCCGCTGCGATGCGACGCACCGGTCCCTTTAGCGCCCGCGAGATCATGATCTTACTGTCAATGGGGAGATGCTCACGCTCTGACTGCCGGGTAATGGAAATCGCGTTGGCTACATAGGACACGCGCCCCGCGAGCATGGCTTGATTGTTCGATGGCGGCGTCCACGTGAATACTTCCTGCGTTTCCGACTCTGTGTAGAGAGCTTTCATGTATTTCAGGGCTTCAACAGTATTTTTTGAATTGATTGTGGCGTTGCCCTGCTCGTCCTGTTCGGCGCCACCAAACGACCAAAGCAACGCGCGCATGGCCATGCTGGTATCCAGTTCCTGCGCGAGTCCCAGACCGCAAGGATGTCCGGTTTTGTTTTTTATTTTTTTCGCGCCGTCACGCAAGTCGTCGTAAGTATCCGGGCCATTCGGATAACCGGCCTCGGTCCACCAATCTCTGTGCCAGTTACCCGGATCGGGCGTGTAGGCATCGGAGAATGCAAAATATCTCTTGGTCTTCGGATTGTAAGTGGATTTATGGGCCAGATCGATCTTCTTGCCCCATTTCTTTTCTACCTCTTGGTATACATGCGTCATATCGATGGTCTGCCGTTCATACGCGGCTGGAGGCGAGAGAAACATAAATAGATCATGACCCTTTTTGGCCTGTACCTCGGAGGCTGCCCGGGCCGGTAGATCCACCAAGTTGATGTTATCGACGGTGACGACGGTATTGTGCTTCTGGCCCCACTCCTTAATATAGGAGTTGTTGAACCACGTGTCCCAAGCTGGGACAAAGTGGCTCCATTGCAGGATCTTAAGTGTGTTCTGCTGGGCCGCGGCTCTTTCGGGAAACAAAAATGCGGGGCCAAGCCCTGCCGCAATGGCGCCAGCACTGGTTAGTTTTATGAAATCTCTGCGCGACACACCCTGGCCTTGATTCTTTTTTGCCACGTTTCCTCCTCAATCTAGTTTCACCTCTTCCCATCGGGGTTTTGAGCATACGCGAAACCGCAGTACTTTGTCTTTGTACAACGTCAATGTCAATACGGTTTAAGGTGCTTTTCAGACGCCCTCAGCAAGGAGTCAGGCCGGTCAAAGCCTGACTCCATGTTTCTTAACCTTCTTTGAATCGGTAGTCTGTCCCGATATTTCAGAATGTGAAGATGGGGCCAATCTCCGTTCGTATGTCATTAACTTCGCGATTAGGCCGTCCCTGGAACAGCGGGAAATTCCCGGTAGCTACAAGAGGAATCGCCCGGGTACGATAGAGTGAGTCCTCAATCTCGAAGGTGACATAGGGGTTGAGCTTGTACTGCAACGTGCTGGCCGCCAAGTCACCTTTCATCCTGCCACCGCCCAAGCGCCGGACATCGCGCGCCAGTACTTGATCGTAGCCATAATGCCAATACCAGACCCAGCCAGCGTTGCGCCCATTGGGATCGGCGTTGGCCCAACGAGAGAGCGGCAGTCCCAAGTTCACAAATCCGCCTTGTGAGCGAGGAGGCAGAGAGTTGGCCAGCACTGGCACGCCTGCGCGGTTCCCGAATACTACGGTCGTTGCTCCATCGATGCTTTGAGCGGTGGCCGTACCCGTAAGTCCGGTAGTATCGTTGAACGGTCCGTAGAGCTGCCCCGCAAAATAGTAACGCAGGTCGCTGCCGTTGTAGTACTTGGCGACCAGGGTAAACCACCGGGTTGGAAGTTGTGCTTCGGCTGTCCAGGCTGCTCGAGTTGAACTCGTGCGAGCGCCTGTCGGAAACGCGGGCTTGAAAGCAGCCGGAACAGCTGACGCCAAGACAACTACGTCACGTTCACTCTGCACACCGCTTACAATCAGCTGAGCGGGTGCCACGCTGGCAGCATGGTCCAGCTGGAACTGCGTCACTAGACGTCCTTGAATCTCGGGCCTTCCTGAATCGGTGCCCTGGCGTTCGCCGAACCCAAGCTGATTGCCAATACCTTCATTGCCAGGGGAAACGGCTCCCGCAGTCAACAGGTCGGCGGGCAGGTTGCCATACGCAGGAAGAACAACAGCAAAATCCGGCTCAAGGGAGAAATGAGTAAACTTGTGATTGATCCCGAAGCGAATTTGAGGATCACGTTCATATAGGGTTCCAAACCCAAGCCCGAGACCTGTGCTCTCAAACAAGTTGGGAAGAGTGGATGAACCAAACGGTGTCCAGTCTTGCCCAGCCAGGAAGTTCAGGGAGGTATTCTCTCCGGCCTTCCAGTCGATACGCCCATAGCCTAGCCTGATTTGCGGCGCGCTGGAGCGAATGGAGCTGATGTTTCGGTTGTTGACCCGGCTGAAATTTCCTTCGAAGTCAACTTCCATCTTCCCGGTAATAACCACGGTGGGCACGGCATCTAGCCACTCAAAACTTCCTCCCGCACGCAGTGACCGCGCCTTCAGATGGAACTCCGGCATTTTGTCGGGACCGTTGATGTCACCAATAAATCCAGGCAACGGAAAGTCATTGCCATAGGGCGACGCCGTATCGTAAACCGCGGTGGTTTTATAGAAACCGTAAGGCTGGATGCGTATATCCTTTCCCACGGCAATACTCGGAAGCACGCCTTCGCGCTTAACCGGGGTCACTGACAAGACCCGGATGGGCACAACCGCCGCAATTGGCCCGCTAGAAGGGGCAGAGGCAGGTGTTTGCGGAGGTCCGGTCCGCTGCATTGCTGGGGACGCATCCGTGCCCACTAATGCTGCATCTGTGGCGGCTACAACCGTGGTGTTGGCGCTACCCAGCGGAGTTTTCAAAACATCGAGATCTTCGCTGGAAAGAATGCCTTTATCTTTCAACAATAGTAGCAAGCGGTCTCGCATGCCAGACGAGGGCATGCCTGCCAGAGCGTTAACCTCTGGGACGGTGAGAATAGCTTTGGTAGCTAGTAGACGTAACAGTGGGTCTGCCGCCGGACTGATCAGACTGGGAGCAGCCGTTGTGGTCGAGGGCGTCGAATCCCCCGACGCTGCAACTGGTTTTTTTGAGGAATTGGCATCATCGTCACTCGCCAAGGCCCCTAGTGGCAGAAACAGCGCTAACCCTCCTGCCAGAATACGCATCGATATGGAAACCATGAACACCTCCAAGTGTTTTGAGTAACAGCTATGTACAAGGTTCTTGATTGTTCTCTGGCACACTTCCGGCTGCCAGCACATCCAGCACGCAATGGTAGAACGGTCCTCCTAAGACCTTGTCTCGGTTCAACAGGGTAGCCCTTATCACGTAGTTGTCAATAGGGAATATTAGGCCCTAATCCGTCGATAAGGCAGCGGACAGGCAAGCGCAGGTCATGGGTTGTGGTGCGTTGGGGGAGCTAGGTCGTGGATCTTGCGCTTGCGGTGGGTTACAACTCGCGGCTGGACCGGTGCCACAAGTTTCCAGCAGCCCCACGGTTCCCTTGAGGCACAGTTGTGCCTAGCAATCCTGCTGTTATTCCGGCCATCGGCACGTTACCGTTTTTGTTTCGGTATAAAAACTCACTGCGTCTTTGCCGAGGGCATGTAGGTCGCCGAAAAATGACTTCTTCCAGCCGGAAAATGGAAAGAACGCCACCGGAGCAGGCACGCCTACATTGATCCCAATCATGCCTGCTGCTACATTCTGTGTGAACTGACGCGCAGCTCCACCCGAGCGTGTGAAGATTGAAGCTGCATTGCCATATTCCGACCTATTCACGACCGCGATGGCTCCTTGCAGGTCTGGCACGCGAACAATCGATAGTAGGGGACCAAATATCTCCTCTTGAACGAGACGAGATTCGGGGTTCACTTTGTCCAGGATGGATGGGCCGATGAAATAGCCAATATCTTGGCTGATGGCGTCTTTACGCCCGTCACGCGCGATTGTGGCGCCTTCTTTTTCACCCAACTCAATGTAGTCCAAAACGCGTTTCTTGGATTCCTCCGTAATTACCGGACCCATCGCTGAGCCGGCTTCATGGCCAGAGCCAACTCGTATCTTACCGGCAGCGTGGACCAAGTCATTGACGAGTAAATCACCGGCGCCACCCACGGCAACTACAACACTCGTAGCAAGACAACGTTCACCAGCGCAGCCGAATGAAGAACCCAGAATGGCAGCAACGGTCGACGTCATCTCCGCGTCGGGAAGGACAACAGCATGGTTTTTGGCGCCGCCCAACGCTTGCACGCGCTTTCCGTTGCCGGCAGCGGTTTGATGGATATATTTTGCCACCGCACTCGACCCTACAAACGAAACCGCGTTCACCCGAGGGTCTGTCAGAAGACGGTCTACCGTGCCCTTTGCGCCGTGTACCAGATTAAGTACGCCCGCGGGGAGACCAGCTTGGTGTGCCAGCTCAACCACGCGGACAGCGGTGCGGGGAACTTTATCGGAAGGCTTGAGAATAAAAGTATTTCCGCACGCAATGGCTATGGGAAACATCCACAGCGGCACCATAACAGGGAAATTAAACGGCGTGATGCCCACGCAAACACCTACGGGTGATCGCGCGGACCAGCTATCCACGGAAGAGCCCACGCGGTCGATAGTGTCTCCCATCATCAAAGTGGGCGCGCCACAGGCAAATTCAATGCACTCGATGCCTCGGTCCAAAGACCCGCGTGCTTCTTCCCCGGTCTTCCCGTTCTCCTCCGTAATCAAGGAAATAAGTTCGCCTGCATTTCCTTCCATCAGCTCGCGGAATTTAAAAAGCACCTTGCAACGCTGTATCACCGGCGTTTTGCTCCAGGCAGGGAATGCCCTCTGCGCGGCTCCTACGGCGGACGAAATCTCTTCGGCTGTGCAGCGCGGTATTTCCGCAACTGCTTCTCCGGTTGCGGGGTTGTACTGAATGTCCTTTATTCCACGTGATAGCTCCGATTTGCCGTCAATGAAGATAGGGCAAGGTTTCAATGCAAGCGCACTTGCCGTGGGTGCCAAGAAAGCCTCCTTGCTGGCATTCGGTATGAATTTTACACTCCTATCGTTGATCTGTATGCGTAGAAATAGGTTGGTTCTCGATAAATCCACTGAGTAAGTGGGCAAGAAGACTTCATTTGTAAAACAGAATCTTGCCAGCAATTTCAAAGGAAAGCCCTCCACTCTCAGCTCTCTTACAACCTGTCTGCGCGCTATTGCCCCTCCTCATCCTCAATCGTGATGGGCCGTCTCGTCCGACGATTTTGACGGTATCTGAAACTGCGTCGCCGCGTTGTCCATGTCAGTCTGGTTCCTTTCCCGTCATTTCGTTCTGTCTTTTCCTGGCCTCTCGGATTTGCGGCATCAGAATGTCCCGGACGTAATGCCAATACGGAACTAATTCCAAGGCCAGCCGCGCATTCCGTTCCGCCGCGTCCGGATCAGGTGCGGTCCGGTTGAGGTTTGACCACGCGAGACTCATCAACAATTCCGGCTCTCCCCATGATGGTTCGAGGGGATCGTTCGCGTTGGTTTTGTGATTCCGGATCGTTTGTAGGCCCTTCTCGTACCCGTCCATCGCTTTTGCCTGGCCCCCTCCACGTTCTGGGGGAATGTTCCAAACCATTGGACCTGCAACCCAAAGAAGCCGGGGGTTTCCCGGCGCCGCAGCCTGTGCATCTTTCCACAGTTGCCTGGTCTGGGCCATCAATTCCTGGATTCGAGCGCTCCCAGAATCTTGTTGATGTACTGAATAAGCGAGGAAGCCCACGCACGACAGCGCCCCGATCTTGGCGTCAACGAAAGCAGGGTCCCTCCTGGCCGCGTCATCGAATTCGTCTAACGCTAGCTTCAGATCTAGTTGCAGCTCCGCAGGGTCAATATGGTCATTGAACCCGTTGATTGCTCTGCGCCAGAGCGCAAACCCGCGCCAGTATCGCACGCGCGCAGCAAGGTCCTTGTTCTCTGCAAAGGGCGCCAGTTCTCTATGCAGGCGCTTAAGCGCAGCACGATCTCCCTCGTAGTCAGCCCGTTGAATTTGCGCGACGATCTCAATCACCCGCTCACGCGGTCGATCGCTCGCGTACGCGCCTAGTGCCGTCGTCATCGAAGCGAGCAGGATTACCAAGACCCTGAGGATGCTTCCGCTCCTCCGCTCCGCGAAGTTCGACAGTTGGTTCGGAGTTCTCATTGCCATCCAGCACGCGCAGATTGTGGTTTGCATTCCTAACATATGCCGCGTCCTTTCTCCACCGGGTTCCAAGGTAGCCGCCGCAACCCCTCTTGAGCTAGGCGCTTTCGGTGAACCGGCAAGTTCCTTCGGTCAATCGCAAGATGACAGGGTGCACAAACTGAGATAATTTGACTCGATGATCCACAAGGCCATGAAGCGTTACGCGTTCGTTTTGGCGGCATGGCTGCCGTTTTTCGCAATCTGGGTTTTGTACGCAATGTCGTATGCGCACTACCGGTTGCCTGCCGCCATTCTCACGAGCATGATCTCGATGGGCAGTGCGAGTTTGCTTGGAATCGCTGCCTGGCACGTTTGCCAACGCTGGCCGTGGCCTCTTCGCCTCGATCTGAAGTTCTATCTGCTGCAAATCTTCTTTGCGTCGTTGTATTCCGTTCTCTGGAGTGTTGCAGTCGATTGGCTCGAGTCGATACGCCGTGGAACTAGCGCCGTCCACGATTTCTGGAGAAATCCCTTTCTCCCCTGGCAGCTTCTGACGGGAGTTTGGCTTTATGGACTGTTCGCGGGCGTCACCTATGCCGTGCAGACGCGGAATCGCTTGCACGAAAAAGAAACGCTAGCCGTGCGCGCAGAGGCGCTGGCTGCGGCGGCCCGCTTGGATGCGGTACGCGCACGCCTAAATCCCCATTTCCTGTTCAACGCACTTCACACGCTCGCTGCACTGGTGAAGTTCCGCCCGGCCATGGCGGAAGGCGCCATCGAGCGTCTCGGAGATATGCTGCGCTACACGCTTAAAGAAGATGGCCGTGAGCTTGTGGAATTTTCTGAAGAATACGAGTTCACACGGCAGTACCTTGCTTTCGAACAGCTGCGCTATGAGGACCGGCTGAAAGTGGATCTACAAATTGATCCGGAGTCCTTCAACTTTGACATTCCTCCATTCTCGATACAGACATTAGCCGAGAATGCGGTGCGTCATGCCATCTCCATACGGCCCGAAGGCGGGTGCATGTGGATCAAGTGCTCCTGCCATAATGGCAGACTTATGCTAAGCGTTCGAGATGACGGACCTGGGAGCGGTGCTGAAACGGGCCAATCGCACCAATTCGGTTTGCGGTCCCTGCGGGAACGTCTGCGGGCAGCCTTTGGAATCTCTGCTGATCTGTGCGTCCACAGCGGCCCAGAAGGTTTCGAGGCGAGTTTCGTAGTTCCGTCTTCCTCGGAATCGCCGTTGGTCGAGCGCGAGCGAGTCGGCGAACATCTCGGTGAACATAAATGAGGGGCTCAGTTCTAATCGCTGACGATGAGCCGCTGGCTCGACGCACCCTGCGAGAACATCTCCAAAGCCTCGGCTGGGTTGGCCCGGTTCACGAAGCTCACGATGGCAAAACGGCTATCGCGGTTGCCATAAACCAGCGGCCTGATCTGCTGTTTCTCGACATCGTGATGCCGGGCGCGACAGGCTTAGAAGTCCTGGAGCACCTCGACTATGAGCCCAAGGTGATCTTCACCACTGCTCATGACCAATACGCGGTCGCCGCGTTCGAACTGGGTGCTCTCGATTATCTGCTGAAACCATTCGGACGGGAGCGGCTAGAACGCGTGCTGCAGCGAGCGCAAACCGCGATAAATGGGTCTGCGGCCCCGCTCCTCTCTCGCGCCAGAGAATCGCTTTGCCAAGTGCGCGCCCTTTCAAGAATCTTTGTGCGTGACGGAAGCCGGATCGTCCCAATCCCTCTGGCAAATCTTGAATGTGTGCGGGGGGCTGATGACTACGTAACGATTTGCACAGCTACGAAAGAATATCTCGTCAGCTTGCGGTTGTCTGATCTCGAAGGGCACCTACGAGGTGCAAATTTCCTCAGAGTTCACCGATCGCACCTCATCAACCTCGAATACGTCACATCCATCGAGCCCTACGATGCCGCGCGTCTCGAGGTGGTGATGAGGAGTGGTGCGAGGATCGTCGCCAGCCGAGCTGGATCGAAACGGCTGCGGGATTTGGCTCTCTGATACCTGTTCGCTGTGCCAATACCAGCTCGCGACTTTCATAGAAGCGGCGATAACCCGGTAATGCATCCGGGGACCGGTCGGTCTCATCCAACTACCTGTTGTCGTGCGGTTAGCGAGCGTATTATCGCGAATTGGACATTTCTAGGAGCAGAACGTGCGCAGAGGCGAGGAGACACGGCAAGACATCATTCGTAAGGCAGCGCCATCTTCAATGAAAAAGGATTCGACGGCGCTGCACTTCCCGATCTCATGCGAGCTCCGGTATCCAAAAAGGCGGGATAAGTCATGAGTGCCCAAGAAATTCCATCGCAAGTGGACTTCAGGGAACGCGCCAAGACGAACGACGTTCCCATCGCACGGCTGATTGGATTTGAGGTGAAAGACATCGCTGACGGGCGGGCAACGGTCGTCTTGGCAGCCGGACCACAGCATGCAAATCCCATGGGAACACTGCACGGCGGTGTTCTTTGCGATATTGCTGATGCCGCGATGGGGATTGCGTTTGCCAGTACTCTCGCCCCGGAAGAATCCTTTACTACGGTGGAATTGAAAATCAATTTCTTTCGCCCGGTCTGGCAGGCGCAACTCAAAGCGCAAGGAACGGTCGTGCGGCGGGGCCACACGATCGGCTACGTGGAGTGCATCATTACCGACGAGGAAAACCGATTGGTCGCGAAAGCGGCTTCCACGTGTATGGCGCTTCGCGGCCAGAAAGCCGAAGGACGGTAATCCTGGCAGTAGTCGGAAGCGATCCGAATGGTACGCGCGGGCGCCTGCTGTTGGCGTAATCCAGTACGAACTGCCCGCACATCAGCTTCCGGTCGCAGTTATCCGGGAGTTGTCGAATTCATGTAGGCGGGTGCGCCGCCGATTTTTAGCGAGGGACGGCTTACCTTACTCTCACAGCTTATTATTGAACACCAACTTCACCTGGGCCGCATTCAAGGCCGCGTTGTAGATCCTAAGGTCCGTGTAGTTGGCATTTGGCGCAAATCTGCCCTGGATGTCGTGAACCGAACGCCCAAGTTTGAACGGATTTCCATTCACGATGTTGGCAATTGCATTTGACGCTCCGGAGCGAGCCGGCTCGCCGTCCACATAGATCTTCAAGGATGCAGCCTCGCGGACGACTACCACGTGATGCCATTGTCCATTGCCGAGACCCACATAGTTGCCACTGTTGATCCCGATGTAGCCGACCTCGTTCTGGTCCACTTCCGTCGACAACCGGCCTCTTGGTTCGTCACTCCTGATGCCAGTCATGCGGATGCAGAAAAACACGCCATGTGAACTTGCGGTCCGATTGCCGACGATATCAAAGTAGCCCAACGTTTCGCTCGTATTAAACCACAAGGCCACGCTGAAATTGTTTGGTCCGAACTGGCCGACTCCAGCAAATGACACGAAGGACCCATCCGATCCATCAATGTGGACTGAAGTCGGCTGACCGGGAGGGCCTTGAGCGGCCCGGGTCGCGGCAGGAGACAGCGTACCGTTCACATTGCCGGCCAAGTCCTTCGCCGCAGGGCCGCTTGGTTCCGCGAAGTTCCAACGATGAATGAGCATGGCGCCGGGAGCATATATCTGTGCCACTTCATCGACGGTCAGAGCGCCGCTATATACACGCAAGTCAGCATACTGGGCATTGGGGGCGAACTTGTCATGCACGCCAACAAGGGAGCGGCCGAGAATAAAAGGGTTGCCATTGGCAATATTGGCGGTCCCAGGTCCATCGCCGGAGCCCGACAACGCGCCATCGATATAGAGCTTTAGCGATGCGCCATCACGGACCACGGCAACATGGTGCCACTGTCCGTCGTTCAAGCCGGTCCGGCTGCTGTTGACCGGAATATAATTCCGGCCACCTCCATCTTCGTCCACCTCTGTGGTGACTCTGCCCCGTGTGCCTGATTCGTGGTTGCCCATCATGCGAATGCAGAAGAAGTTGCCGTGCGATCCCGCCGTACGGTTGCCGATGATGTCGAAGTAGCGGTACGTCTCGGAGGTTTTGAACCAAAGCGCGACGCTAAAGCTATTGGTCCTGAATTGGCCAACGGCTGTCCCAAAGTTGACAAGGGAGCCATTCGATCCATCGATATGGACTGTGGTACTGCCGAAAGGCCCTTGTGTGTTTCGCGATACGCTAGGCGAAAGCGTTCCGGCTACGCTGCCCGCAAGATCGGTCGCGGAGTTGCCGCCGGGTTCCGCAAACGCCCAACGGTGGGCAAGCACGCAGACTGGTGGTGGCGGAGACGGGTAGAGAACCTTCAGGGCATCGGCGATCGCGTCCGATGTGTAGTGATTGGTGCCCTGCAAAGCCTGTTGCATCTGCTCCCTCGGCAAACCAGGGTACACTCCGGGAGCGAGTAGGACGGTCCCCAATTGCAGCGCAGTCAGGTTTGGATAGAGCTCCGGGCTGACAATCGCTCCTGCCACTTGGGCGGTCGTGTACTTTCCCGTCTTCACGAGAGCCTCGGCGATCTGGATCGCGTCCGAGACCGGATCATGTGGAGCTGTGATCGGGCCGTTCAAAAGGCTGGGACCATTCGCCGAAATTGCGACCTTCGAGCTTAAATCTTTATGAAAAAGCGCGGCTTTCAACGTAGAGGCGAGCTCCGCTGCATTGATGGAGGGATTCATCGCCAAGACCTGGCTGGCGAGGTCGTTGAGCGATGTGATCTGACGTTTCTGCGCGACCAAGCCGGACAACACGGATGTGGGATCTATCATAAGAACACCTCACTTCAGAAAGACCTTTTTAAGGATGGCCGCCATTTGCGCGGCCGTAGTCAACGGAAACAGGTTGCCCATGGCGACACTGGCGTCGTTCATGACGAAGCCGCCATCCCGGAGTGCCGTTGCAAACACAGTCTCGGTCATGTCGGCGGGGAAAGTGATCAAGAGCAGGAAGCCGATCTGTGTGGCTGTCAGATTGGGGATCGCGTTTCTTAGAGTGGAAACGCCTTTGCCGTAGGATGGCCACGGCGCGGGCATGGAGTGCAGCACGCTCAAAACGTCGTCGCCCGGATACACCGTCTTTAGTGCTGTTGCAAGAGCGACGGCGTCCACATTGGGCATGACCTGAGTCACTGTGGTTGCACATGCGGCTCTTGAAATGCCGGCATTGCGTAATGCCCATGACAGCAACAACGCTGTGTTGCTTGTCTCGGGAAATACCTTCAGCAAAAGTGTCGCCAGATCTGGAGGCGAGAGTTCTGGATAGGCCCGGGCTATCGCTTGGGCTGCCCGCTGGCAGTCCATACCCGACTGCCTCAACTGTTGTGCGTACTGCTCCGGAGTAGCGGGTGGACTTTGGAAGACCGCCTTGAGTACGCGGGCCAACAATATCGCATCCAGATTCGGAATAGTGGTAAGTGCAGCCGCCGTCTGGTCCATGTTAAACGAAAGCGCTTTGAGGATCTCGGCAAGGCTCTTAAGCTGGTCAAAGCCCGGTGGCAGCGGGATCTTGTATGCGGCGACGAGCGCGCTCACAATCCCGGAGGCGGACGCCTGGTAGACCGCCAAAAGAGTGCGCGCCAACACAGTCATATTCTGGGTCGGGAAGTTCGCAACAATGCCGATCGCGGCTTGATTGATATCGAAAGAAAGCGGCTTCAGCGCTTGGGCAATGCGGTCAAGTTGTGGCGCGTCGGGTTCAGGTCCAATGTTGAACCCCGTCCTGAGTGCGGTAACTACATCCGCCGCTGGCAATTTGACGCCGGTGCCTGCGTAGGCTCCATAGACCGCGTACGCGATGCCTGTCTCATCAGGCTTTGCCCCGCTCCTACGAAGCGCACTCACCATTGCCGGAGGAAGGGTATAGATATTCACTTTTTCAGGAAGCGTTTCATTGGTAGCCAACAGCGCGGCCGCCAGGTTGTTCACGTCCCATATCTTGGCGTCGACTGCGGCCTGCGCGAAGGTAGCCAAAGTCAAAGCGGGATAGCTCTTCACCACCAGGTTCGCGAGTTGTCCAGGATCGGGGAAACACGGCGCCAAAATTCGCAAGATCGCATCGGGTGGTTGCTCGCTACACCAAACTTGTCCTGACTTGTCGGTATGGAACCCGCTCCCAAGATCCACTTGAAACCCCACGGGGGGTTGGTTCTTCTCCAAGGCGGTAAACAAAATGATAATCGCGCCGCCCGAGGTAGTGGTGCTCACCCCATAGCGCATAAGTAGCTCGCACTGCGGAACGCTTTTCGGATCGATCTTGGGCCCAAGCGTGGGGATGATCTTAGTCTGGCGTATTGCGGTGAACGCGGACACGGGAACAGTGTTGATTGAAGTGGTCTGGCCCGCGGCGACCGTGGAACTGACGCCAGGCGGCTTCACACTGACGTACAACAGTGTGCTGTTGACCGGATCGGGCGCTGGAACAAGATCGTTCTTGAGGGAGATCATCCAACCCTCTCCCTTGATCTCAACGCTGGCCAACTGGCTCCAATCCCCTTGGATCGCGCTTCCATCCGCTGCAAAGGCCCGTACGGTTCCGGTATAGACACCCGGAGGAATCGTTCCGGTGAATGCGAAGGTTGCCTTCAGTTCTTTAGTCGCAGCGGAAGTCAATTCCGTGCCATCCGGTTTGTTCAACTGGTAGCGAAACGAAATGCCGTCAATTTTCTCCGGCGCGAGCCACGTTAGGGTGAGAGCAGGCGCCTGATACTGCAAGGTTGGCTGCGCGACAAGCGGCAGACGGTTTATGTTCAGGCCGTTGCTCAAAGGGCCGTCCCCGGCGCTATTCGTTCCCTGCACCTGGACCGTGTATATGTCGGCTGCATTGAGTTGGGAGATAGGAATCGGGAAGCTCAGATTTGGCGTCGCGACATTGAACTGCTTCGTCTTCGATCCCGTCTGGACGTTCACGATATAGCTGGTGGCCAAGGCCGACGTTTGCCATGTGGCCAGGATCGTATTTGTATCGGGCTGAAAGAGCAGCTTCTGAAGGACGCACGCTCCGGGCGGGCTCAGTGGAACGTTAATGGTCAATGGATCGCTCAGCGGGCCTTCCCCGTGTGAATTCGTTCCGCGTACCTGAACCGAATACGTGGGCGATGGATCAAGATGCGCGACGGAGATCTCGCAGGTCAAAGTTGGGGCAGAGACACGGAATATCTTCTTCCGATCTCCGGCACTGACAATTACAGAGTAATCCGTAGCGTAGGCCGAAGTACTCCATGTGGGCACAATTGACTTCGTGTCGGGCTTATAAACTAGCGTCTTGAGGACGCAAGGTCCTGGTTTCTCCTGTGGAGGTCCCGGTTCCGGGCCGGGAGGAGGGATAGGACCGGGCGGCCCCGGAGGCCCTGGGGGACCTGGAGGTCCCGGAGGTCCTGGCTCAGGTCCTGGCTCCGGGCCGGGACCAGGAGAAGGCGTCCAACTACGGCAGAACGCAAGGGACAGAACCTCTTGGACGGCCTTTTTGGTCGCGATAACGGCAAAGAACTTTGCCGATTTGGCAGGATCGTTGACGATCCCTTTCAGAAGGTCTAATGCCGCGTTTCCGATCGAGATGAGCAATTCTTGCGCTAGTTTGGCGAACGTGAACTCGGAAGGCTTGTTGAGGGTTACGATCAACGCAGTGGGCAGGTCCACTGTAAAGAGCGTCTCTCCGGCGATCATCACCTTGTAAGTTCCGGTGAGCGTAAAACGCACGCCTCCGGCGATGGCACCCACCTTGGGTGAAAAATCGAATTTGGTCGTCACCGCCTGATTGAACATGGCGCCCACGAACTTGCCGCACGCGCTAGGGGAGGGTAATTGGTTCAGAAGTTCGGCGTACTTCATTACAGAGCTGGCATCGAAATCGCCTATCTTCCAATTCGTGACTTTGAAGCCATTTGTCTTGCTATATGTGAACTGTATCTCCGGCTTTCCAAAAGGGCTGACTTCGATTTGGGACCTGACATCGCCAGAGAGAATATGCTCCCCACCAGCGCTGACAACCCCCACGCCTACCGCAGCCAGGTTCTTGTCAAGCACGGTGATGCCCGAGTCAAGGATGAAGGATTTAGTGTTGCTGTTACATACGACCTTCACATTCGGGCTATTACCCTTAAACCCTGGATCACTGATCTTCAGGAACCCGAAGAAGTCGATCTGTCCATTCTGCAGAGTGCCATTCAGGGTGACACCATTGTCCACCTTGAGATCGATGATCGCTGGGTGGCCGAGGATACCAATGCTAACTTGATCGAGATGAAAGCCGGCGGCATAGGTGATTCCAGCAACGACCGCACCTGCCTTGCTGTAATACATCCGCATGGGCTGCGTTGCGCTTTGGGGTGACAGGGTAATCGGTAGCAGAGTGCCCCAATCCAATCCAGCCACGGAGTTATTCAGGAATTTGCCGATATCCAAAGGCTGGGCGAGCGAAATTCCGGCTAAAACGATGGCTCCAGTGGCAAAAGCGATCTGACCTTGCGGCAGCAGGTCCGCGTAAGTTGCATCGGTGCTAAAACCAAGCGAAGTAGTTCCGGGTCCAGCGTACGAAAGGTTGAAATGGAACTTTGTGAACTTCAGTCCCTTAAGTATCCCGAAGGGCGCGGACCATTCATTGTTGGACGTGGCCTCAAAGGCAACGCTCTGTCCGGTAACGAAGCTAAGCTTCGCAGTTTTGAATGTGAGGGTAGGAAAATCATTAGGAAGACTGAGACTGTAACCGGCGCTCAAACGCTGCAAAAGATCGTTAATCGCGTCCCGAAAGGACACGTTCTCTGCCTCGCCTGCAAAAGAAAATTGTCCCGCCCCGCTGCTGGCCCGCAGGTTAAAGGTCGTTCCCCCGAGTTGGATGATGCCCTTGAGTGTTGTATTGACGGCCATAGGCTCACGCAGGGGAAAGCACTGGGGACGGAAGCGCACCATCGTGCGGCGTCCGTCCCAGCCGATCGATTGGCAGAACGATGAATTACCAAGTGATGATCAAGGTTCGAGGGGGCAGGATCTCGCTACTTAGGCGGTCCTCTCGACATCCACGGTCACCTTTGACAGTGTGATATTGATGCTGTCGAATGGCTTCCAGGTATCGTCAAACTTGCCGTCAACAATCTTTCCGAAGCCTGCTGTTACTCCTGCATTGCCGGTTGTCTCCAGATGCAGCCTCGTAATCTGCACGGCATAGGTTTGCACATTAGCGGGCAATGGAATATCCACGCTGAACGTATTTTTAAACCATGTCGTCAGATCTTGGATGCTGCCTTGGGGTGGCGTAGGATGATCAGCATCCTTCTGGTAGACATAGTCTAGCGTCAGAGTCGTTTTCTCCTTCAATGGAAACTTGGCATTGATGGGAACGTTGATACTACTGCCGATCGCTATATTGCCGGTAATGGTGGTGTTCACGGATGGCATCTGAGGGAACCTTTCATCGAGTTGGGATTAGCCCCGTACCGCAGCGCAGAAACCCGGGCCGAAGCAGGCGCACACATTATCAAACGAGGCTAGCCGAAATGCAACCACCACTCACACGATTCAATAATGTTTCTGTAATATGTTCTATTGACGATCTGTTCCCGATGAAATGCCGGCTCTGTACCAAAGCGCCAATTCACAAACCGTTGCCGACGGCGCCGCGCCACGTCTTGATACGATTCTTGCGAACCGGCGCTGGCGCAAGCGCCTCGGCCCGTTCCCGCACGTGACGGCGGAAAACGTCTTTCAACCCGATTTCTATCTCGAACTCGAGAACGCATTTCGTGATTTGCTCGTGCCCGGACTCGCCGGAGACCGCGACCCTGCGCGCTTTTCCCGAAACACCACAGGCTATGCCGCCCACAGTATCCTCTTCTCTCCCCGCCAGACCGGCCCCTTTAGCATTTTCGTATCGCGCGCCTGGCACGATCTCATCGCCGGACTCGCCGGCGTCGAGGCCAAAGGTGATATGAATGGCGGACTACATCACCACCAGCCGGGAAATCCGAACGGTTGGATCCACAACGATCTGAATCCAGGATGGTTTGTGGACAATACAAATACGGATAAGATCAACGTCTATGACTCGCTGGTTTGGGACTACAAAAGCGGCTCAGCCTATGGCGCATTGCTTCCTGTCCGCGAAACCATCCGCGCTGCCACCATGATCTTCTACCTCAACAATCCGCCATGGAAGCCGGGCTATGGAGGCGAAACCGGTCTATACCTCTCGCCGCGGCAGCCGGTCGAACAGCCGACGGTAGCCGTACCGCCGGTGAACAACTCGATCGTGCTATTTGAGTGCACGCCCCACTCCTATCACAGTTTCATCGCGAATCGCTACCAGGAGCGAAACTCGGTCATCCTTTGGCTTCACCGGCCCAAGGCTGAGGTAATTTCAAGGTGGGGTGCGGATAAAATCGTCTATTGGCCCGCCGGCTAGATCATGCTTTCCTGTTGTCGTATTTTAATAGTGGGTGGAAGCGCGCTTTGTGATACGAGATAAAGTCGGATTACTGCGGGAGAGTAGTAGACGGGTAAGTAGTAGACGGGTAAATGGATCGAAAGATGAAAAAAGTCTGTCTTTTTACCGGAGCCGGCGGTGTCCTCGGTTCAGCGTTCTGCTCGCGTTATGCCGAGAAATACGAAATTGCCGCCGTCTACCGCCGCAATCCCCCGGATGTTCCCTCGCAAAATCAATGGCTGATCGATCCGCTTGATCCCCGGGCAGACGTCCCGGAAAACGCTCACCGTGTTTTTGCTATCCAGGCCGATTTGAGAGACGAGCGCGAGCGCGCAAAGGCGGTGGACATCGCATTGGCGCGTTTTGAACGCATAGACTTGCTGGTGAACGCGGCAGCTTATACCGCGATGGGACCTCTGGTCGAATCAGATAGCCTGATCAACACCGCTGAAGAACAGTTTTTCATGAATGCCATTGTGCCCACGAAGATGGCGCTATTGGTCGCGCGGCGATTCTGGCGTGATCGCGACCGCGAGAATGGCGGTCTGAACCGGAATGTGGTGAATATATCGAGTTCGGCCAGCGTGTACTTCTATTCAGGACGCGGGCAAAGCGCCTACGCCGCCTCCAAGGCTGCCCTCAATACCTTCACCAGGCACATGGCCGGCGAATTTGAAATGTTCCATGTGCGTGTCAATGCCACTGCGCCCACCAGTTTCCCCAGCCTTGTTTCCTTGGAAAGCGTGCTCGCTTCGATCGTGCGTCTCGATGAGGGCGATATGAATGGAAAGATTCTTGTGCTGGATGGGAGCGGGGAGCGCACCTACGGGCCTGAAAGCTGAAAGTCGATTCGATTCCCACATCAACTCGCGTCTATAGCTCAATCTCTAGCGGAGCAAATTGTGCGCGTGGCTTTACCCGGAAGAAGAACGTCTGATACAACCTGCCTTCCTCGATTGAATCCGCCCATCCATCGGAGCCGCTGTGGGGGAAACTGCCCCGGCAAAGAATCAAGCGGTTGAAGAGATTCCCCAAGCGATCAACGAGCTCCCAATTCTGCGGGGGAGTCATCCAATCATAGTCCCTGCCCGGGGTGCGGTTGCGCCACAGCCGCAACCCCGTATCCAGGGGTGCATTGGGATGCAGATAGACGAGACCGGCCCATCCATCTTCACCCACACTGTTCCAGATGTCTGTGACATGATTATGCACGCCGCAGCCGAGATCCTGGCCGATCCGCGGTTTGAAATGGAAGCAGCAATTCCAAAGGCAGGAACGGGTAACGACTGTACACGCGGGATCGGCCCTTCCATCCGGCAAGAGTGGGAAAGCGAGATTCCAGTGTTCGCGGTCTACGTCATCTCCCGTGATTCGCTCCAGGTCTGTGATCAGGCGCTCCGATGATTTGAATGGGCACTCTGTGCTCAAGCGGAACCGGGATGCCATCCATGTTGACCGCATGGTCCCCGCCTCCACCTCTGCCGCGGGTTGGTAGGGATGATAGTAAGACAGCCGCAAAGCGTAATCACGAATCGCCCACGGGTCAGAATAGAAGTTCTCCACGAGAATGACGTCTCTGCGCATGATCTTTCTCATTTCCAGCGGGCGACCATGGAATCACTCCAGCGAGAGCAAGCATCCTCGTAACTTCGGTGCAGCCAGAGAATAACACTATTGCGCGGATGCTTATTGCTAAGGAAACTGTGCCAAGATACCGGAGTGTTCTCGAAGACAAGGATCGAATTGTTAATTGGTGGAACGGCGTTAGCCGGATCCAAAACATGGTCGCTGCCGGAACGATATAGCCCGGTTTCTCCGCCATCGCCTGGACGCCAGCCGTCGTTGGCAAGATAGTAGATCATCGTAACCGCCCGCACCTCGCGCCGAACCGGAGTCGAAGAATCAGATGTTCGCCCGTGACTGTACGAACATCGTGCGTTGTCCATTGGATTGATGGAGTCGGGCCGGGGTTGATCAGAAAACCAAGCCTCGGAAAGATCACGATGCACGAAGCCATGCTGCGAACCTGGCAAATGATGATGTAGAGCCGCGTTCACATCGCCCGTGGCCTGCACTCCAGTGATGTTCTGAAGAAGATCATGCCATGCGCGCGAGTAGAAGACTGCTAGTGGGCCGCTCACATCCGGAGGAAAATCCCATCCATAGGAGTCCGAGTAAAGCATGTTGCGTGAAAAGCGTTCGGTGGAAGGTTCGTCGCTCAATCCAGCATCCAGAATCTCGTGAAATGCAGTGTTGAGTGTCACATGGAAGTCGGAAGAAAACACATCGCGCCCGCGAAAATGCGGGAATGGATCGGAGCGATACCACCATCGATGGTTGTCGATCACGTCGTTGAGATCAGCGGGACCAGTAGGCTCGGGCACAATCATCGGGATGAGGACGAATGTCAATTTTATCCTGATTCAATCCTCTATTCTGCGAGAAGCAAGATGTTGTTGGCGGTTCAGAGAGCGAGCGCCACCGACGCGCCAGAGGCTGCCCACGCCAAAGCGCCATCGGCGCGAAAGAGGCTAGCCCACGGCGGAGCCGCGATAGCGGCGTAACCGTGGGTAGGGAATAGTAAAAATCCCAGAGCGCCATCGGCGCGAAAGAGGCTAGCCCACGGAGGGGCGATAGCGGCGCAACCGTGGGTAGGGAATAGCAAAAATCCTAGAGCGCCAGAGGCGCGACACAGATTCTTGCGGAGGAGAGAGAGCCGGTATC
>Ga0207068_1073_pt1 | contig 29491 bp, 29 predicted proteins | sample Alteio_BWMinCont_23_FD_153475 | JGI IMG/M metagenome (GOLD analysis project Ga0207068, IMG submission 153475) | Enriched cells from forest soil in Barre Woods Harvard Forest LTER site, Petersham, Massachusetts, United States -... | ecosystem: Environmental > Terrestrial > Soil > Temperate forest >... | reverse complement strand
ATCATCGAAAGAGATTTGGATAAACTCATGACCAGGACATTGAACCGCCCACTCCCCAAAAACAGGATGAGTGTTATGGAAGCTGTATTACTGGCTTCATTTACAGGGATATCAGGAGTTGCCATACTCTGGGTTTTTCTAAATCCTCTAAGTGGTTTGCTGGGTTTTGTGGCTCTGCTTCTTTATACGTTGGTTTATACTCCCTTAAAACAAAAGACTCCTTTTGCGGTATTTGTGGGTGCTTTTCCGGGGGCTATCCCTCCTTTGTTAGGGTATGTGGCTGCCACGGCAAGTCCCGGGCACTTCAGTACCCAGGCATTTGTGCTTTTTGCGATTCAGTTCATCTGGCAGTTTCCTCATTTCTGGGCCATTGCATGGGTATCCGACGAAGACTATCGTAAGGCTGGTTTCCGGATGCTCCCTTCCGGTGAAAGGGATAAGAGCACCGCATTTCAGATACTCGTTTATACCTTGTTTTTAATACCTATCAGTCTTTTCCCTGTGCTCTGTCAGATGTGCGGAAAGATCTCGGCATTCGTAATCCTTGCCGCAGGCGCTGCGTTTTGTTATCAGGCCTATGCATTGTATAGAGAATGCTCAGTGAAAGCGGCCCGACAGCTCATGTTTGGGTCATTCTTCTACCTGCCAGTAGTTCAGCTGGCTATTTTAATGGGGAAATAATATGCTTGCGATGACAAAGGACAGCGGAATATTGGAAGAACAATTGAATAAGGATAAAGCTTCTCGAATGCTGATGTGGCTTGGGATTGCTTCTATGGTGATTTTTTTTGGAGGACTGACCAGTGCTTATATTGTCAGGATGAATGGTGGCAACTGGAAAGAAATCCATCTTCCGGCTGAGTTTTATGTCAGTACAGCTTTGATCATGTTTAGCAGCGTAACGATGAACGCAGCAATGTCGGCAGTGCGTAAGGGAAAGTCCCCAGCTATGTTCACTTCTATTACATTATTATTAGGTTTTGGTTTTGCCATCTTCCAGTTTCTGGGGTGGAGGACCCTTAACCATTCTGGAATTTATTTTACCGGCAAGCAAAGTATCGCTTCCGGACAATACCTCTACGTTCTTACCTGGGCCCACCTGATGCATCTTTTTGGAGGGTTAATTTCGATGATCTATGTGAGCATTAAATCGGGCAGAGGCGGGTACAGTGATTCGAATTATAACGGATTGCATATTGCCGCAATCTTCTGGCATTTTCTGGATATTCTTTGGATCTATCTGTTTCTCTTCCTGCTGTTTATCAGATATATTGCATAAAATGTGCTGGAATTAAATTTTTTTTGTTAAAATTGCTGGCCTGTTGTAGGTCAGATCCAAAACTTAAAACCAAATAAATTCTATTTCTTATGTCAGATCACGCATCGACAGATTATCCGGCAAATTGGGGCGGCGGGGTATCACCACTTAAAGTAAGCTATGGAAAGCTGTTTATGTGGTTTTTCCTTATTTCGGACGCACTTACATTTTCTGCATTCCTGAGCGCCTATGGTTTCATGCGTCACAAATTTGCAGGATACTGGCCAGAGCCTTCCAAGGTGTTCCATCACTTCCCATTTGTAACGAAAGAACTTCCGTTGGCTTATGTGGGTCTGATGACGTTTATTCTGATCATGTCTTCAGTAACCATGGTGCTTGCTGTAGAGGCAGGTCACCGGAAAGATAAAAAGAGTGTGATGATCTGGATGCTTCTCACCATTGTAGGAGGTTTTGCTTTCGTTGGTTCACAGGCATGGGAATGGTTTCATTTCATTACTGGCACTGAGCAAGGCGCATGGAAAGATGTAATTATAGATGGTAAACTCGTTCACAAAATTGTTCATGGTGCCAACCTTACCTTTAACGAATATGGTAACTCTCTCTTTGGAGCATTCTTTTTCTTTATTACAGGATTTCACGGCTTCCACGTATTCAGCGGGGTATTGATTAACATCACCATCTTTATTATGGTGGCGAGAGGAGTAATGGAGAAACGCGGACATTATGAAATGGTTGAGAAAGTAGGATTATACTGGCACTTCGTTGACTTGGTATGGGTATTTGTCTTTACTTTCTTTTATCTGCTTTAATCTAAGAATGCATTTTAAAACAACACACTATGGAATTCCACGACGATTTTCCTCAATACGAATTCAGGGACCAACACGGTGAAGCTGAAGGAAAAATCCAACGCAAGAGACTTTGGAGAGTTTTCTGGTATATGCTCGGAATTACGATATTCGAACTTGCCTTAGGATCCTATGCAGCAAGCAAAGGTTTTAACAAAACGGCACTGATCTGTATCTTCATCAGCTTAACTATCGTGAAGGCTTATTTCATCGTGTATTCTTTTATGCACCTTGGACATGAAGTGAAATCTATGAAATGGATCATTATCGGTCCTTATACTACCTTCATTCTGTATCTGGTATTTATGGCCACAGTAACCGAAGGAAATTATTCAGCTATTCACAAGGTATCCCCTCCGGATAAATCATACGCAAAGCCTACGGAAGCAGAAACCAAGAAAGCAGAAGCTGAGGAAAATGAAGAGCCTGCACCATCAACAACCACAAAGTCAGCTGAAGGAGCAAAGCACGAATAATTCCCGAACTGCAATTGCGTGTAAACTGAAATGAGAAAAGGGATCACGCTTCTTACTGTATTATTATTGCCGATCACCATATATCTGATCTTTGCAGTAAGTACCATCCATTATGTAAGAGTTCCTCATTATGGCCCATGCAATATCCGAATCATCCAGATTAAGGGCAAGGACAAAGTAGATACGCTTTACCACACTATTGGTGCTTATGCTTACGAAAGTTCAAGGGGACTGATAAAATCAGATACCTTCAAGACACATATGTATCTTGCCTCTATCATTAAAAAAGATTCGGAGAAAAACGGTTATAACCTCGCTGCCCTCAAAGCCTATTACAAAGTGAATAAGGGAGAACTCGATACCCTCCACTTCATATTCTATTATGTGCATGGTGCGAACAATAAACTCACTCCCAATTTCGGCGACAGTCTTGAATTAAAAAAGGGAAGTTCCATCACCTTTTATCCCGACAGCAACGATCTGAACTATCTACTCCAGGATAATTATTTTATTGCCGATCCCCGATTCCCCAAAGGTGCTTGGAAATCGACGGCTGATTTAGTGTTAATTGATGCCAAAGGAACCATTCGTGGTTATTATGATGCGCGCTATGCCCCGGAGATTACCCGAATGATAGAGGATATCAAACATATCAAGTTTCATGACGAGGCAGAGGGTATGGAAAAGAAGTATACTCCGGTTAAAAAAGGTTCTGAATAAATCAGCCCTTCCTTTTAAAAGACCAGGTAAACACAAAAGAAGCAACTATATCTCCAGCTTCATCCACTCCAACGGAGCGTACTTCAGTAATAACCCCTTCTCCACTTTTTTGGGTAGAGGCGATGGCGTCCTCTATTTTTTTTCCATCCTTACAGGTAAACCGGATCCGGCCTGTTGCTTTTTTTGTGAATTCCGCTTTCGTTCCTGTCACTAGCATCGAAACTCCGGGTTTCGCCCCTTTTACATACATCATTGCAATGACTCCTGAACTGAGCTCCGCTGCCATGCCGAGGCAGGCAAAGTACACAGAACGAAACGGGTTCTTTGTCAAGTAGCTGTATTTAATGGTGGTTATGCAGTGTTCCCTGGTTAGTTCTTTCACTCTAATTCCTGCCAGGAAAAGCATAGGAAGTTCCTTCAGAGAAAACAAACGAAAAAGGAAGGGGGATGTTACTTGACGGATGTATTTTTCCATATTATTCTAGGGTTTATCGATGCGAAGATAACAAGTTAAAAAGATTCTTATTTTTGTATTCCAATAAATTTCAGAAGAGCCTATGTTGTATGTAAAACGATCAACCTTACCAGGATCCGGAAAGGGACTGTTCACTAAGATTCCAATAAAGAGGGGACAAGTGGTGATTGAGTATCTGGGTGAGACTATTCCGTGGTCGGAATGTCTTAAGCGCGAGGAGCAAGGCAAAGGAGGTTATTTTATGTATGTAACCAGTAAGCATTGCATTGATGCCAGACCAACGAAAGATAAAGTGGCCCGCTATGCAAATGATGCTAAAGGTTGGGGGAAAGTGGCAGGGATCAGGAACAATTCATTCTATGAGATGAGGGGTAAACGGGTCTTTATTGTTGCTCGGAAAGAAATTTCTGCAGGCTCAGAGATTTTTGTCGGCTACGGGAAAGAATACTGGGATACCATGAAAGTGGAGATCCATAAAACAAATAATAAAGTGAAGTCATCTAAATAGGCTCCAGAGAAGAAAGAGTTTTCGGCAAAAAAGTAATAGTTGCCCTCAGACCCTTGTTGACTTGATCCGATTGCATAACTCAGAAGTATGTGTCAAGGCCCCTGTCGAGCATTATTAATCCTGTCTCGAAAGATAACATCGGTCGCTTTGTTTTATCCAAACAATAATCCGAATACTTCCTCTATTTTTCCAACCATATTGATTTTGATGTTGTATTGAGTTAGGTCAAGACCCTTTTGATTGTATTTGGAGATAAAGATCTGTTCATAGCCCAGCTTTTCGGCTTCCGATATTCTCTGATCTATACGATTAACCGGACGTATTTCTCCGGAAAGTCCAATCTCACCTGCAAAGCATACCTTATTCGGAATAGGAATGTCGGCATTGGAGGAAAGTATCGCACAAACAACAGCAAGGTCAATGGCTGGGTCTTCGACTTTTATTCCACCCGTGATATTCAGAAAAACATCTTTGACAGCAAGACGAAACCCACATCTTTTTTCAAGCACAGCAAGGAGCATGCTTAGCCTACGGAGGTCAAATCCTGTCGATGATCGTTGGGGTGTTCCATAAGCCGCACTGCTTATTAGTGCCTGAGTTTCAATCAGCATCGGGCGCATGCCTTCCATTGTTGCTGAGATGGCTATTCCGCTAACCGGTTCCTCCCGAGTGGTAATGAGTACTTCGGAAGGATTACTCACTTCCCTCAGTCCACTTCCATGCATCTCGTAAATGCCTAGTTCATTTGTGGAACCAAAACGGTTCTTCGTGGTACGAAGCAAACGGTACACATGATTGCGGTCTCCTTCAAACTGCAGAACGGTATCTACCATGTGTTCAAGCACCTTTGGTCCGGCTAAACTCCCATCTTTAGTAATATGCCCAATCAGAAATACAGGTGTCGAACTTTCTTTGGCATAACGCATGATTTCTGCTGCACATTCCCTTATCTGGGAAACACTTCCAGGAGAAGATTCGATATGCGAGGTATGAAGAGTCTGGATGGAATCGATTATCAACAGATTAGGTTGAAGAGTTTCAATCTGCTGGAAAATATTCTGAGTATTAGTTTCCGTGAGAATAAAGCAATCGGCGTTATTAAGTCCGATACGTTCGGCCCTCATTCGAATTTGCTGTTCACTCTCTTCTCCTGAAACATAAAGAATTTTCATCTTCTTTGCATTGAGTGCGACCTGCAGCATAAGGGTGGATTTACCGATTCCTGGTTCTCCCCCGAAGAGTATTAGTGAGCCTGGTACAATGCCTCCGCCAAGCACACGGTTCAGTTCCTGGTCTCCAATATCATATCTATGCTCCGTGTTGAGGTTGATTTCTCCTACAGGCTGAGGTTTAGGTACTCTTCTCGACGGACTCGTGATTCCAGGCGTTTTGACGTCGGCCGCTTTTTGCACGATTTCTTCTACGTAGGTGTTCCATTCCCCGCAAGAAGGACAATGTCCAATCCATTTAGGAGATTGAGCTCCGCAGCTCTGGCAGAAGAAGGTGGTTCGTGTTTTTGACATTAAAAGGATTTTGGATTTAAGAATTTTTGAATTTGGGGATTTTAATTTGTGATTTTTAAAATTCAAAAATCCCTAAATTCAAAAATCCTAAAATCGTTTATTAGTTATCCGATATATATAGCAATTCTGGCTCTTATTAACCGGGTTCAGAAAGTGGAGAATGGCATCCAGCATTCCCTGATGAATGACTGTTTCGGGAACGATTTCTCCATAACATTCTTTGAACTTCAGGATTCGTTCATCAAGGCGATCGTCTTCCTGAAAGAGCACATAATTCGGTTGAAGATTCACCGGATTATTGCGGGTATATTTGTTCAGGGAGTCGCAGGTATACACTGTGGTCATATTCAGTACCGTCTTTGGCCAATGGCCGAGATAGTAGAGCGGGGGCATTACAAAGTCATCGTGATTCGTGGCCTCCACTACGAAGAGGGTTAAGTCGGATTTATGGCTGAGGTATACCATCGCTTCTACCCGGTCGCGTTTCGAATAAGAGCAGGAGATAAAGATCATTGGAATGGTATTGATGATCCAGAAGAAAATCCAGAATCGCTTCAACAATAGAGCATGCTTCGCCCAATAGCCCGAGCGATCAACAAATTCCTGCCATCCGATCATTCCTCCGATAATTACAAATGGAATGATCGGAAGAATAAATCGTTCCTGTTTGTTTGGAAAATAAGAATGAAAGGCAAAGAATAGTAGGGAAGGCAGAAAAAGAAGGAGGTGAGATCTCCATTTTCTCACAAAACCGAAAAGAAGAAAAAAGCTGATAGGAGGTATCAGCATGCCCGACAGGGTTAGGAAGTACATGTACCAGGCCTGCGTTTCAAAATTATACTTGTTAGCCAGATTGTACTTAATGTAGGCCACAAATTCAGCAAAGGGATAACCCCAGACTTCATAATCAATAAGTCCTTGAGTTGCCAATGCGGAAATAACTGCCCCCGCCCCCAAAAGGACAGCGCCAACCCATTTCCTTTGGAGCACAAGAACGAGTCCGAATCCGCCGATAAAAAAAAGCGATTGAAACCGTATGGCAAAAGCGATTCCAGCGGAAGCGCCAGCAAGGAGATAAAAGACTTTGCGGTCTTCTTTCTCCGACCGGATTATGAGTAGGGTGGTCCACATAAGGAAAGGAATGCAAACCATTTCAACCAAGTTGCGAACACTCAGCATAGGCATAAACCAAAGAAGAGATAAAAGGAGTGCAACGTTGCGAGCCACTTTTTTTCCTGCGTAAATGAAAGCGATTTTAAACCCGATAGAAATTATTAGAAGGGAGAATGCAGCGTGAATGAAACGTACCACGTACATTTTGCTTTGGGGATCGACGAAATGCAGGGATGAACATAATTTAAAGAACAAATAATGAGCCCCCGTATAAAACAGATTGTGTCCACCTGGACCGGTAGCGCCTGAGCGGGGAAGCCAGTTGTTGTAATCTCTCCCATCAACCCAACTTTGTGCTGCTTCAATGATGAGGAAGTGGTCATCAAAGAAGCCAAAACCCTTCGAAAAGATAACGGCAAGCAAACGGAAGAAACCCCCAGCCAGAAGTATCAAAAACAGGGGTTTTTCCTCCCAGTACTGTTGAATAAGCTTTTTCATTTTTAAAGGAAAATAACTAGCTCTGTCTGATTTTCTTTTCGATTGCCGAGGTGGAATAACCGTCCAAATAATTAATCAGTTTAACTTCTCCGCCTTTTGCAAGGACAATATCATGTCCTGCTATTTGTTCCACCTTATAGTCACTACCCTTGACAAGGACATCGGGTTGGATCATTTTAATGAGATCATAAGGTGTGTCTTCATTAAAAATGACAACTGCTGAAACGAAATGCAGGGATGCAAGAATAAGGGCTCTAGAATTTTCATCCTGGATAGGGCGTGAAGGCCCTTTGCTCAGTTTTTTTACTGAAGCATCGGAATTCACACCAATAATCAGAATAGTACCACAATCGGCAGCTTTGCTGAGATAATCAATATGTCCCTGGTGAATGATGTCAAAGCACCCGTTTGTGAATACAATTTTATAGTCCTTGAAGCGCCAGGAATAGAGAGCGCTTTGAAGTGTATCGAAGGTGAAAATCCTGGAGCGTACAATATCCAGGTATGTTTTAGACGGGTTGTGCATCGATGCTCATATCTTTATTAAGGAGTGGTAATAGAACCAAGGAGAGAAGCCCGACAAAAAGAATGAGTAGGAAGGAAGAGGTCCAGACAATCCATGGGAAGGCAATTGAAACGGATTCGGAAACCGCAAACAAAAGAAGTACATTTTTTACAATAACCTGGAAAGCCCCGATTCCTCCAGGAGTGAATACCACTCCGAGTGTTCCGAATGCAAAAATGGTAATGCCTTCTGAAAACCCAAGTTTTGAAGTTTCGGGCAAGGCGTAAAAACAAACATGCAGGGTAAGATAATAAATAACCCAGATGAGGATGGTATGTCCGAGAAACTGCCAGGGCTTCTTGATGTGTTTGACCGTCTTTATTCCTTCAAAAAAGCCAGCCAGAAATTTTAATCCCCGCTGAATAATTCCAGAGCCTTCTTTTCGCTTGTTAGTTAATCGGATAATAAAATAAAGCCCGATCAATCCCGAAGCAATGATGATAATCGTAAGCAGAGGATGTGCTCCAATAAGAACAAATTTCTTTATAAGGGGGTCAAGGATATATTGATGTGCAAGTCCGTTTATTTTATCAAATTCAACGAGCAGCGTGATAAAGAAAACGAGCAGGAGGCAGAGCACATCTATAAGACGTTCAGCAATTACGGTACCGAATGATTCTGTAAATGGAATTTTTTCGTAACGGGTAAGAATTCCACAGCGGGATGCTTCACCCAGACGTGGAATCGGGGCGTAATTTGCCATATAACCGATCATTACAGCAAAAAAGGTATTACTTAATTTTGGATCATGACCAAGTGTCTGAAGCATTAGATTCCACCTCATGGCACGGCTGACAAGGCTTACCAGGGCTAAGAGCAGAGAAAGGCCTACCCAATAATAGTTGGCGTTCCGGAAGGCATCCTTGATTTGAATCTGTTGTTCAGGAGTAACTCCTCTAACTGCGAACCACACAAGGAACAACCCGAGAAAGAGAAATAAAAGAACTTTCAATATCTTAATCAGTCTGTTCTTCAAGGTTCAGGCTTTTAACTGATTGGTTTCTGAATCAGGGAAGATAATATGTGGGCGGAATGTTTTGGCAGCCTCGAACTCCATTTGTGCAAAGGAGAGGATGATGACCATATCGCCAATATTTACTTTGAGCGCAGCAGGTCCATTCAAACAGATCACTCCTGAACCTCTTTTTCCCTTAATCACATAAGTGATGAATCGTTCCCCGTTTCTGTAGTTCAAAATATGTACTTGTTCGTTTTCGATCAGGTTTGCACCTTCCATCAGATTTTCATCGATCGTCACACTTCCTATGTAATCCAGGTTAGCCTCTGTGACTTTTACGCGGTGAATTTTTGATTTTAAAACGGAGATTTCCATGGCCGGCAAAGTTAAAAATTATTGCTCAGCCTCCAGGCCAAAATCTATTTGAGGAGGATATTGTCGATAAGTCTGACCTTGCCCATCCACACCGCAACACATGCTATTACAGAATCAACATCATTTATTGAATTTACAGAAAGGAGAGTGCTTGAATCTGCAATTTCAAAATATTCACAGATCAAACCTTCAATAGTAGCCAGTCTTTCTCCTGCAAAATTTAGCAACTCTTTAACTGATGTTGTTCTGCTTCGTTCTTTAACCTCGAGAAGGATTGCATAAATACCTGCGGCGTTTTCGCGTTCCAGGGGTGTGAGCAAAACATTTCGGGAACTCATGGCCAGACCGTTTATTTCCCGGATAATAGGGCAGCCAACGATCTGGACAGGATATCCGAGTTTTCTCACCATTTCACGGATTACGGCTAGTTGCTGGAAATCTTTTTGCCCAAAATAGGAGCGGTCGGGTTCAACGACATCAAAAAGGCGGCTAACAATCTGGATAACTCCCTGAAAATGACCAGGTCTATGTTTCCCTTCCATGACTTGATCAAGCTTTCCGAGGTCCAGAACAGGAGCTTTGATTTCACCCGGTGGGTACATTTCATCAATATTCGGGAGGAAAAGCAGGTCGCATCCGGCTTCAATCAGCATTTTTTGGTCTTTTTCCGGGGTTTTTGGGTATCGTTCGAGATCAGCCGGATTGTTGAACTGTGTGGGATTTACAAAAATGCTACAGACAACGATATTATTCTCAGACTTGGCACGTTCTATGAGCGATATATGACCAGGATGCAGGGCACCCATGGTGGGTACAAATCCAATCTTTGAACCCTTCTTACGAGCGGAATTCAGGTAAATCCTCAGTTCCGATCTGGTTTTGATAAGCTCCATGCTTGAGAGAGGGTATTTTAGGGTGTTTTATTCGCCGAAAATACATATTTGGGAGATCAAAAGCCGAAAAAAAATGATTAGTATGAACAAAGCAATTGTTAAAAACTTGAATTTTCGCTAAAGAATGCGTACTTTTGTATTCGATTTAAAAATCTTATAATCCCGTCCATGAAAATAACCCGGCCAATTATCAGTTCTACCCCTTAGCCGGACAAATATCTGGAAATTCTAACCTAATCTAACTCTTATGAAAAAAGCAAGAATTCTATTTGTTTCGCAGGAGATTACCCCTTATCTCGAAGAATCGCCAATGGGTCACATCGGTCGCTTTCTTCCGCAGGGAATACAAGAGAGAGGAAAAGAGATCAGGACTTTTATGCCCCGGTATGGTTGCATTAATGAGCGTCGTAACCAGCTTCATGAAGTAATCAGACTTTCGGGGATGAATTTGATCATCAGTGATACAGATCACCCGTTGATTATTAAGGTTGCTTCGATTCAGAGTGCCAGGATGCAGGTTTACTTTATTGATAATGAAGAATACTTTCAAAGGAAATTTATCCTGACCGATAAGAATGGAAAACATTTTGAAGACAATGACGAAAGAGCTATTTTCTTCTGTCGTGGTGTTATCGAAACTGTGAAAAAACTTGGTTGGGCTCCGGATATCGTACATTGCCATGGTTGGATGTCTTCACTGATGCCAATTTACCTCAAACGATGCTTCCGCGATAACCCTCTTTTTGCAGATACAAAGGTTGTTTATTCTGTATATGAAGATGAATTTCCAACTGCGTTTGACAAGGATTTCTCTAAGAAAATGATGTTTGATGGAATTGAAAAAGGAGATCTGGATCATCTGAAGGTCCCTTCTTTTGTAAACCTGACCAAGCATGCGATCCAATTTTCGGACGCCGTAATCTTAGGTAGTGCCAAGGTTAATCCTGAAATTACCAAGTATCTGAAAAAACTGGATAAACCAGTACTTGCCTTCCATGATAAGGAAGATTATATGGATGCTTACAATGAATTTTACGAAGAGGTTCTGGAGCTAGAGCCTATTCTGGCTGATTGATAAATATTACCAACACCTAAAAGGGTAAATCGTGCCAGTTCGGTACGATTTACCCTTTAAGTGCAAAAAAATCTTACCTGCAGGAGACCGAGACCTGGATCATCAGGCAATTGCCGATGAATAAAAAGGTTCATTTGATTGATTCGTATGAGAAAAATAAGTTTGATTCCTGAATTGTTGCGGGTATCTGCCCCCGCAAATTTTTTTTTAGGTGCAGCCACCCTTGCCTTGCTCACCTTTTCCTCCTGCCAAAAAGATACAGCTGGTGGAATAACCGTTCAACCCAATTCCGACCTCCTTCACGTGAAGGTTTCTGATACAACAACCATGGTAACCTGGGTAAAAAAGGAAGATTCGTTAAATACATCCCAGGCTCTTTCTCAATATGTTTTCGGTAGCTATTGGGATCCAATTTTCGGCAAAACGAATTCCTCCATCTATACGCAATTTACATTTCCGACGAATGATATCAACCTTGATTTCGCTTCCGGAGGAAATGAGTTGCTCCTGAGCTGCGATTCTATCGTGCTTAGTCTGGGCTATATGAGCACCTACTATGGAGATACCACCGCTGCCCAAACCGTGAAGGTTTATCAGATGAATAGCTTAATGAATGTCAGCAGTATTTATAAATCAGATACCAGTCTTCCTTATTATCCGGTTCCCGTTGGTATGAAGACTTTTCATCCCACCCCCACCACACAAGCCTGGATCTTTGGCAAGCCAAGAGGGACTCAGCTCCGGATTCCGCTTGACAGAAGTATCGGTCAGTTAATCCTGGATCAATCAGCCAAGCCTAGCTTGGCTAATAACTCAACGTTCCTGCAACTGATTAAAGGTTTTTACATTCATTCAGAAGGTCCATTGAATAGTCCCGGTGATGGATGTATGCTTTACTTGCCATTAACGGATACCTTAACCAAGCTGACGATTTATTACAAGAATGGAAACGTACCTGTAGGTCCCGGCGATACCCTCTCCTTTAGCTTTGGAATTGACGCGAACGCAGCCCGTTTCGAACATTTTGATCATGATTATCATACCTCAGATCCACTCATCCAAAGTGAATTGGTCAAGGCTTCTGGAACCGTACATGCCTGTGAACAAACCATATTTGTTTCCTCCCTCTCCGGGCTGAAGGCCAAAATCGAATTCCCTTATGCCTCTAACTGGGTAAAAAATGGACCGATTGCAGTGAACTGGGCGGAAATGACCATAAAGGCTATCCCTTCAACACCAGGAAGCAATCTCAACTACCCTGCAATTGGTAGATTAGCACTGGTTAATATTGACTCCCTGGGTCACGAAGCTATTATGATTGATAACCTGGAAGGAAGTGATTACTTTAATGGCTATTGGGATCCTGTCAATAGTCTTTATACATTTCACATCGATCGGTATTTCCAGCAGCTGCTCACAGGAAAACAAAAGAATAATGGATTATACCTTGTTTCTACAGGGTCAGCCGCGAACGCCAATCGTGTAGTGCTGGGTGGTGCCAATAATACGTCCGGCTACAAGATGAAACTCAGACTAAGTTATACCAAACTTCACTAATAAAATCAGCCCCCATGTGTGGAATTGTTGGTTACATTGGAAATAAGGAAGCCTACCCGATCCTGATCAAAGGATTGCACAGACTTGAATATCGTGGTTATGATAGCGCAGGTGTTGCATTGCTCAATGGAACACTTAATGTATATAAATGCAAGGGGAAAGTTTCTGACCTTGAGAAATTCAATGAAGGAAAGGATGTTCACGGTAATATCGGTATCGGTCATACTCGCTGGGCTACTCATGGTGAACCGAATGATATTAATGCTCACCCACACTACTCGGAATCCAGAAATCTGGTGATGATCCACAATGGGATCATTGAGAATTATTCCGCAATTAAACAGGAATTGAAAAAACGGGGTCACCATTTCGAAAGTGATACTGATACAGAAGTTCTCATACATCTTATCGAAGAAATTCAGGTAAAAGATAATCTGAAACTTGCGGAGGCCGTAAGGCTTGCATTAAATGAAGTAGTTGGGGCCTATGCAATTCTCATTCTGGCCAAAGCCGACACGAACGAACTGATTGCAGCCAAAAAAGGAAGCCCACTTGTGATAGGGATAGGTAAGGATGAATTTTATGTAGCCTCCGACGCAACCCCAATTGTAGAATATACCAAAGATGTGGTATACCTCGAAGATGAGGAAATTGCAATTATCCCACGACATGGAGAGCTGAAAATAAAAACCATCAAAAATAAACCTAAGACACCTCATGTGTCCCAGTTAGAAATAAACCTGGAGACTATTGAAAAAGGAGGGTTTGAACATTTCATGCTGAAAGAGATCTACGAACAGCCACGTTCTGTACGTGATTGTATGAGAGGCCGGCTGAACATGACCAAAGGGATGGTGCAATTGGGAGGAATTGCTGATTACGAACAAAAGTTCCTTAACGCCAAAAGAATTGTTTTTCTGGCTTGCGGCACTTCCTGGCATGCCGGATTGGTCGGTGAATATTTATTCGAAGACCTGACCCGTATCCCGGTTGAAGTGGAGTATGCCTCTGAATTCAGATATCGGAACCCTATTATCTACGAAGATGATGTGGTCATTGCAATTTCTCAATCAGGTGAAACGGCCGATACTCTTGCAGCTATAGAGCTTGCCAAATCAAAAGGTGCTACCATCATTGGAATCTGTAATGTAGTAGGTTCATCCATACCCAGGCATACGCATGCCGGTGTATACACCCATGCGGGTCCGGAAATAGGTGTGGCTTCCACGAAGGCATTTACAGCCCAGGTGACCGTACTCACTTTAATGGCACTTAGGATCGGCTTGAGAAAAGGAACAATACCGGCATCTCGTTTTCATCAGATTCTGACAGAGCTTGATGCGATACCTAAGAAGATTAGCGAAGTACTTGAAAAAAACGATCAAATTAAATACATTGCCGATATCTATAAGGATGCCAACAATGCCTTGTATTTAGGACGGGGAGTTACATTCCCGGTGGCTCTTGAAGGTGCCCTTAAACTCAAGGAGATTTCATACATCCATGCAGAAGGATACCCTGCTGCTGAAATGAAACACGGCCCTATTGCGCTCATCGACGAAGAAATGCCAGTAGTGGTGATAGCTACCAGAGGGCCGAATTATGAAAAGGTGGTAAGCAATATCCAGGAAGTCAAAGCCCGTAAAGGAAGACTCATTGCTATTGTGACTGAAGGGGACGAGATTGTAAAAGACCTTGCTCACCACATCATTGAAATTCCGGCAACAGATGAGATACTTGCTCCACTTCTTGCCGTTATCCCTCTTCAGCTGCTTTCCTATCATATTGCAGTAATGCGCGGGTGCAATGTAGATCAGCCTAGAAATTTGGCAAAATCAGTTACGGTAGAATAATCAGGGCGTCACCCCTTTTAACCACATGAATACCTTCGGATTATTCATGTAACGATCAAGGTCTTTAGTAAATAGAATTGCAAAAAAATCTGTCAGCGGAATCACTCCGAGGCATCCCCCTAGTGTACCAATATAAACAACGGGTATATAAGGACCTGTTCCCAGGAAGATTCGGTGTGCGCCCAGGAAGCCCGTAGGCAATGGAAAAGCCAGGCAAGCGGCAATGAGCCTTCGGTGATCCTCTATTTTTTTCAGGAATGAATTTCGTAAAGGCAATGGATTCGTGAAATGCACGGAGCCAGCCGCTGCCTTGGTTCCTGAAGAATAAAGGAGTACGACCAGTAACCCGTATCTGAGAAGAAAGCGTTTCAAAGCGCTGAGTACATTAAGTTTAATACAAAAATCTGAACTACCTATACAGGTTTGCCTGTACTGCCTCAATTCGAAAATTTGAGATTTAGACCTAGCATCAGTGCATAAGGGGCACCAATTCCGAGCTCAGCATTGAGTCCAACATAGTCGGAGAAATAATATCTGAACCCCAAGACGGATTGAATAGAGAGAGGCATTATAAATATTTTTGAGTATTCATCATACAGGGAATAGTTGTAGGACGGATCATTATTAGTCGTTTTCCGATCCCACCAGGTATAACCTATTCTCACACCCAGGTACATATCGAGCTCTTTCTCTCTTATAAAGTGGTAGAGAGCCCTTCCGGAAACATTATAACGATCATAAGTATCAACCCATGTCTGAGGAGGGGAACCGGTCTGATAATAAGAATAACTGTAAGGGTATGGAATTTTATTGAAGTTGATGCCAATGGTTTGCCAGCTTAAAGCTGCGCCTAAGCTCAGGCGGTCGGTAATTCCAAGATCTCCGTTCAAAATATAGGCTGGATAGCTCCAATGGGTTAGGTTACCATTATTATATCCGGTAGAACCACCATTGAATACATCCGGTCCAAACTGGGTGTAGCTCAGTGCAGCTCCTCCGGTAAAGACAACCTCATTCGGTTTAATCTGTGCCCGGATCTCTGAGGATAGAGAGCAAAGAAAACCCATAGCCATTAGCAGATTGAAAGCAAATGAACTCTGCCAATTCTTCTGGATCATTCAGAATTTATTTCGCTTGTTTAAGTCGGTTATTCACTTCATCCCAGTTAACCAGGTTCCAAAAGGCTGCAATGTAATCCGGACGTCGGTTCTGATAGTGGAGGTAATATGCATGTTCCCAAACATCCAGACCAAGGATTGGGGTACCTTTTGTTTCGGCAATATCCATGAGGGGGTTATCCTGATTGGGAGTGGAAGAAATACTCAGCTTTCCGCCGGCAACACTTAACCAAGCCCATCCTGAACCAAAGCGGGTTGTTCCGGCTGCAGCGAACTGTGTTTTGAAAACATCGAAAGAACCAAAAGCAGTATTGATTGCATTTGCGACGTCTCCTGTTGGTAAACCTCCTCCATTTTGCTTAAGCACAGTCCAAAATAGGCTGTGATTGAAGTGCCCTCCTCCATTATTGCGAACAGGCATTGGAAATTTTGAAATGGATTTACAAATATCTTCAATGCTCATTTTTTCAGCATCTGTACCTCCAATGGCATTATTTAAGTTCGTTACATAAGCCTGATGGTGCTTGGTATGGTGGATTTCCATTGTGCGGGCATCAATATGTGGCTCTAATGCTTTGTAGTCGTATGGTAGTTTTGGTAATTCGAAAGCCATGTTTTGGTGTTTTAAGTTGTTGTTTATATAGGGTTCAAAGGTAAAATTAACTTCCGTTAAAACAGAAAAATTCGACGAAGAATTGGAGGACAAGAAATTGCCTATTTTTATGGAAGGGGAAACCCCGGAATCCGAGAGATTTGGCTAAGTGATAATTTTAACTACCTTTACCTCAAGTAAATAAAAAAATAACTATAATTTCTCTCTTCCATGAAAAAATTAATTGGAATATTAACACTGGGTGCCATGTTTAGTGTTGTAGCCTGCGGACCATCTGCAAAAGAACAAAAAGCGATTGATGAAAAAGTAAGAAAGGAATCCGACTCCATTGCGGATGTCCTGACTAAACAAATGTATGGCCCATCTGACAAGAAAGACACTACCAAGAAGGATGCTTCTGCTGTTGCAGATACTACTAAGAAAAAATAAGCCTTTTGATTTTATATTAGCCTGAAACCGGCTCACTGAAAGGTGACTGTGTTTCAGGCTTTTTTATGGATGGTGAGCTAGTCGCGCTTCGAAGTTTCGAGTAAGGCTCTGGCAAGAGTTCTATCCTTCTGATTATATATTTCATAAAAGCATTCTTCGTTCCAGACAACCCTGGCAATAGTGGCCTTGAGATAATTTACAAGAAAAGCTTCCGGGTCTTTTGCCAGTTTCATTCCTTTCCAATGTCCTTGCACGGAAGCATAATCAAGAAGGGAAGGTAATAGGGCAGATGCATCGAAGGTGTCCCTGAAATGGGGAAATCCTTTTTTCTGAAGTTCTTCCCTCTTGGAGTCGGCGTACTCCAGTACAAAGTCTTTCACAATATTGTGAAAGAGGAGCTCATTAACATCATGATTACGTTCTGTAGTATCGAGAGGGACAAAGATATCGGGCATGATTCCTCCCCCTCCATACACCACTTTCCCTTTCGGAGTGGTGAATTTTTGCGAGGCCGAAAACTTATTACTGTCTGCATTCTCGAGTTCCCCTTTTTTGAACCGGTCGTATTCTTCCTGGAAATATTCTTCAGAACCCTTGTCATACGGCCTTTGTATACAACGGCCACTAGGGGTATAGTATCGGGCTATGGTAAGGCGGAATGCTGATCCGTCTGGAAGTTCACGTTCCTGTTGTACGAGTCCCTTGCCAAAGGAACGCCGGCCGATGATGAGCCCCCGGTCATTGTCTTGAATAGCGCCTGCAATGATCTCGCTCGCGGAGGCGGAATTTTCATCAATAAGCACAAAGAGTGGGTTATTTTCAAATTCTCCGGTTGTGCTGGCAATAAATTTTTCTCCTCCATGTCTGACCGAACGCCCCTTGGTATAAACAATCATCTGTCCTTTGGATAAAAACTCATCAGCCAGGGAAACGGCAATATTCAGGTACCCTCCTCCATTGCCACGGAGGTCCAGAATCAACTTTTTCATGCCATTCGCTTTCAGCTTTTTGAATGATTGGAGGTATTCATCAAAAGAGGTAGCTGCGAACCTGCTGAGTTTGATGTACCCCACATCCCCATTTAGCATGTATGCTGCATCAATACTGTAAATTGGAACAGTGCCCCGGGTTATCTGAAATGTTGCAAGATCTTTGGTCCCTGGTCTTTTTACACTGATTTTAACTTGGGTCCCGCCTTTTCCTCTCAACGTTTTCATGACCGTGGAGTTGTCGATATGTCTACCTGTAAAAGGCTTCCCATCCACAAAGACAATCCGGTCGCCAGCACGAAGGCCTGTATTTTCGGATGGACCTCCTGTGATTACATTCATCACGCGAATCGTATCACTGAGGATATTGAATTCAACCCCAATCCCTTCAAAATTACCTTCCAGAGGTTCGTTCATCCTTTTCCGTTCTTCGGCTGTCATGTAAGCAGAATGAGGGTCCAGTTCCTGCAGCATATCTGCAATGGTCTTATCCACGAGTTTTTCCCGATTTACAGTATCTACATATTGGTCCTGTACATAATCAATGATTCCATTGATTTTATCGGTGCGGGAAGCAAAATTGCGGTGGATATTGTTACGCCCAATAAACTTGCCTATCCAGATTCCGGATATGAAAATCAAAGCAAAAGCGATTGGAAGATATATAAAAGCTCCGGAACGTTTCAAATGTCAGATCTGTTAGGCATAAATCGGGTAACCTTTACTCCGAACTTCATTAAAAAATCAACCCCTTCGTCGGTTGGAAGGCCTTTGAATTCGGCATATGAATTCAGATAGAAAACATGACGGATCCCAGTGGTGTATATGACCCTTGCGCAGGCAATACAGGGAGAAAGTGTCACATACAAGGTGGAGCCTTCAATGGTCCCGGAGTTTTTAGCGGCATAAAGGATGGCATTTTGTTCGGCATGTAATGCAAGGGAGCAGCTGCCTTTGCTATCTCTTGGGCATCCTGTTTCCGGCCATTCCAGATCACAATTATGGGTTCCCGAAGGTGGACCATTATAACCCAGGGAAATGATGCGTGTATCTTTCGTTAAGACCGCACCTACTTGCGCCTTTACACAATGCGAGCGTTTGGCCAGATTTTTGGCCAGGTCCATATAAATTTCATCGAAACTTGGTTTTGCCATATAGGTTTTGTGCAATTTTCCGAAGGCATTCAGTGCCTATTTATGAGGGATTACTGCCAAAATGGTAAGGGGCAAAGATAGGCTTTTTAAGTTGAATTGGAAGTTCTGCTAAACGAGGAATAGCCTAATAAAGCAATAAAGAACTCCTGCAGGCCACTACAGGAGTTCTCGAATCATAAACCGTTGTGACACCGGGCCACAACCGAACCTAACAGCAAGGAAAGGTTAGCTAGGACATCGTCTTTATACACGTGACAGCCACTGCTGCATTCAGTGTACCCATTTTGTTTGGTAATTCGTTGCTATGTAATACATTCTCTTTTGTGTTTAGATGAAGAATAAAATGCGAGGCTAAATTACAACACGGTAGGAGTGGGCGCATCAGTATAAATACGTATTTTGACTCAGATTATGACCCGTGGTAGCATTAATCAAAAAAGGATCTGTTTTGGCAGATCCTTTTTTGATTAATAATAAGACACTGATAGGGGGTTACCTGGTAATCAAAACCTTTCTAGTGGAAGTCGAGCCCTGGGAAATGATTTGCAGAAAATAAATGCCGGGAGGAGCGTTGCTTAGATCTATCTCCGTTTGCACATCATTGAATTGGGTAGCATATATTTTCTCGCCGAGAGCGTTAAGTACGGATAATTGACAGGCCCCATTGTTCATCATGCCATTATTCATCCTTAAGGTAAAAATTCCGGTTGATGGGTTTGGTGAAAGAACCCATTCGTTTGAGCTTTTGAGTTCCTGAATGCCCAATGGAAGAGCAATACTTGCATCATCAAACCAGAAAACACTTCCTGGTTTGGGTTTGCTATCGAGAGAAGATGCACTGAATAATACGTACATGGTATCAGGAGTAAAGGTATCCAGATAGGTCAGGTTGATAGTCGTCTGCTGCCAGGTAGAACCTGTGGCTGTGCTGGTTTTGAATGAACCACCGGCAACGATGCTCCGGTTCTTTACAATAGAGACTCTACACTCTGCAGTATCCACCCCCTTAGGAGCATACTGATACCAAAAGCTGAAGGATGTGATTTTTTTCGTGCATGGAATGCCTGGCTTATAAGTGGCAGTGGTCTCATTCAGATTGCCATTGAACAAAATACCAAGAGTGTCGGAATAATTATGGCCGATGAACGGAACTCCAATGGATTTGTAAATATTCCATGAAGTAGGGGAATAAACAACTGTTTGTATCCGGGCAGAATAGGTTCCGGAATGTGCTGTATCGCTTCTCAGAAGCGAAATGGGGCTTCCGCCGATTGCAGCATAGTTGTAGACATTATAATCCCACCATCCGGTGCTGCCGTTTCCGGTGTTAGGATTCATCGCCGATGGAACGAGTGCGTCGTTGGTCCAGGTTTCAAAGTCTGCATTGATAAGCTGTGCATTTCCTTTCTTTGCAGAAAAGGTCAGAGCAAGAACAGACAGAATAAGTAAGGTTCTTTTCATTGTGCTTGGTTTAATGAGTTGAGTTTCGTTGGAAAAAGCAATCTAAGGTAGTCAGAAATTCTGTACCAGCTGAAAGAGGCTGGTAATATTGGTATTCATTCGGAAAGTGCTGATCAGAGACTGATTAATTTTCCGGAAATGATCATCATTCCTTTATTATTGATTAAGTGATAAAGATAAATACCTCTGGCCTGTCCTGTAAGATCAATGGAATACCTGGAGCCATTCAGTTGTGATTTTGAATACACTTTTGTTCCCTCGCTATTGTACACTTCAAGAATTGCATCCTTCCAGACTTGCTGATTTGAAACGAAATTAAAGATTCCATTTCCCGGATTTGGATAGACTTGAATAGGGCCCGAATTTTCTTGCTCCACGATACCAGTAGCAATATTAGCGGGTCTAACCTCTAAAGGCCTGATAGGAGTTCCGTTACTCCACAACCCCATAAATTTTTGTGGATAGGTATCGCCAAAAGCAGTATTGCATCCTCCTCCGGTCAAAGCACAATCTTCAAGTGCATCAAAAAGTTTCCAGTAGCAATAAAAGTCGGTCACATCGGTAAAAGCGTAGGATGCCTGGAGCATAACCACTCCATTATCTCCGTTTGTCATCGTCGAATCTATGCAGGGTGCCTGGCCATGGCTGGACACTACAGCGGGTGTGCCGGTACTGTCAGCAAAATGAATGACCAGATTTTTGTGTGTATAAGGTATTAAGGTGGTTTGATTAAAGACCTGAAGGGCAAAGGTGGAGTCAACGACATTGTCGGTGTTTTCAAAAATATCGAGTACAAAGATGGAGCTGTCCATCCCACTATAACTGCTTAGTTGCCCACCCGGATAGGTGCCATAGCCTGGACAGGCCAAAAGAATTGCTTTGGGTTTGGGAATGCCATAAGATGAATAATTGGTTGCGAAATTTGCAGAAAGCAAACCACCGTAGGAATGTCCGACATAAAAGACTTTATCAAGCTCTGGCTGAGTCCAGGAGGGATGAGCCCTGATGGTATCAATGGCTCTTTTCATTCCGGTGACAGCGTTGCCTGTAAAACTTGTGGCTAAAGTGGTATATTCATTAACCTGGTATCTTGGAAAGACTACAATATTTCCTCTTTTAACCAGATGTTCAATCCATCTTCCATACCGAAGGGGGTTCCATTCACCGAATCCATGACTGAAGACAATCAGGGGAAGTGTATCCGCATGAGGGCTTGCCGGGATGTAAAGCATAAAACCTGTTGCACCATCGTCGCAATTGAATGTGGTGATCTGGGAATAGGGATAAGTCATTCCTCCATAACCGGTAGCAGGCTCAGATGGTTGAGTCTGAGAATAGGAACTCAGCAGAGCACTTGCAAAAAGGAAAGTAAGTAGAAGTCTTTTCATGGATAATTGCAAGGTAATCAATATTTTGGGGACTATCTAATGCCGCCTCTCCCCAGTGTTATATCATTATCTTAATTAATAATTTCTCCTTTGTTATTCGCCAGTCTTTCACGCCATCTTTGAATATCCTCGGGTGTTTGTTTCACCCAATCGGTTACTTCCCCAATGATTTTTAATGGTGTTGTGCTGCGATAGGAGCATGTTGGATTGCCAGGAAATTTTTTGTCTGTCACATTCGGGTCATTTTCAAAGCTCCCCGTAGGTTCTATGATATAAACACGTTCCCTTCCATCCCCTTTAGCTAAGGCAGCGGCAAGACCTGCATTATTAACCAGGGCTGTGAAGTAAATGTGATTCATGGTGATTTTAGAATTGTAATTAGAAGTGGAACCCGCTGTGAGTACACTGCCGACTTGTAAATCCGCTCTCGTTCCGTGATAGAAAGGACCGGTGTCAGAAAAGTTGTCGGTGAAGGAAATTGCTAATTCGTGATATTTTTTTGCTTTGTCAAGGTCACCTAAGTCCTCGTAGCACTTGGCAATGTTTAAATGCAGAGAAGGAAAAGCGGCCTTAACAGAAATGTTATTAATTTTTAATGCATGCTGCAAAGCTGTTTCAAGCCATTTTAATTTATCGTGAACGTCTTTTTGATTTCGAGCCACAAAGTGCGCCGCAGTAAATTTTTCAAAATCATTTTGAGCTTCGTTCCAGGCCTGGAGAAATACCAGGCTCGCCTCTTTCTGTTTGCCTTTTCCTTCCAGGTCGAGGCCATGAACACAGAGTTTAATTACATTGTTCTTGGGGTCGAATTCCATTTGTTAAATATTTTTATCGATCATAAATAACTACCCATATTTAATAAAAATAGTACTCTGATGAATCTCATTATATAATCAAAAAGTATATAAGTGCAATTGCCGCAACGGTCATAAGTATAAGCGTTATGAAGCCTAGTATATTTGACAGTTTTGAATTCGTGTTTGCTCCCATTATTTTTTTGTTATTGCCAATATGTAAAACAATAGCAATCATTACAGGAGCTGTTAGTCCATAAGATATGGCGGTATAGAGGAGTGCCTTTATAGGACTAATTCCTAAAAAGTCAAGAGACAACCCAACCAGTAAAGAAATAATGATAGCTACATAAAAAGGCTTGGCTTGCGGAAATTTTTTATCTAATCCGGCTTCCCAACCAAAAGTTTCAGCAAGCATATAAGATTGTGAGCCTGCCAGTACCGGTATCGCTAAAAGCCCCGTACCTAATACTCCGATCGCAAAAATAAAATAGGTAAATCTACCTGTCAAGGGCTCTAATGCTTTTGCAGCCTGATCCACGGTATCTATTTGTTTTATTCCGGCAGGAAATAAAACACTTCCTGCGGTGAGGATGATAAAAAACATGACGACGTTAGACAACAACATTCCAATGTTCACGTCAGTTTTCATGTCTCCAAGCACCTGCTTATTCACTATGACTTTTTGCGTGCTATGCGCCATATCCTCCGCTTCCATGGTTGCCTGCCAAAAAAACAGATAAGGCGAAATCGTTGTGCCCAGTAACGCAACTAATATGGAAATAAAATCTTTATTAAATTTTATAGTGGGGATAAAAGTGTTTCTTGCAATTAATCCCCAATCCTGTTTAACCATAAAAGGAACTACCATGTAAAGTAATAAGGAGAGACAAAGCCACTTTAAAATCATGGCTATTTTTTGATATGGATATTTAATGATCACAAACATTAAAATAGCTGTGAACCCTACGCAATAAACAGAAACAGGAATGGAGGGGAAAATAAGATGAGCAACTGCTCCCATTCCTTGAATGTCTGCACCAATGTTTAGTGTAATTGCAGGGAAACTAAACAGCAACATAATATAAAGCAACGGCTTGGAATAGTGCTGCTTTAAAGTTACAGTTAACCCTTGTGAGGTAACTAATCCTATTCTGGCGCACATCCCTTGAATTGCAGCCATTAAAGGAAATGTGAGCAATGCGGTCCATAAGGTTGAAAGTCCAAATTGCGCTCCAGCTTGAGAATAAGTGGTGATACCTGAAGGATCGTCGTCACTGGCACCGGTCACCACGCCCGGTCCTAAAATTTTTAGAAAGTTCTTAAGTTTTGTTGATTTTTTTTCGGATTTGTCCACTTATTTTTAATTAGGTACCCCTTTTCGTTTGATAATTCAAGTCGAAGTAGGCGCGGCTTCGAGCGTAACAGAGTGTGTTTTCTCGGCAGCAGAGTATGTTTCCTTTGCAGCAGAGTCTGTTTCCTCGGAAGTAGCTTGCGTTTCGTTCGAAGCAGAGTAAAAAATCACTTCAGGACTTGTCTTCAGGAAGTTCAACAATCTCAAACCAGTACTTATTTAACGTTTTCATTACATCCACCATCGCTGCAAACGAGACGGGCTTGGTGATGTATGAATTGACCCCCAAATTATAGGTCTTCACAATGTCCTCCTCCGCTTTGGAGGTAGTCAGAATAATAATTGGGATGGAGCGGAGTTTCTTAATGGCTTTGATTTCTTTTAACGCTTCGTGTCCATCCTTTTTGGGCATATTTAAATCCAGAAGAATAATTCCTGGCAGAGGGAATGCATCTTTATTAGCGTACTTGCCTTTATTTTGGAGATATTGCATTAGTTCTTCACCGTTTTCAACTTGCTGAACCTTGTTTTTTAACCGACTCTCATCAAGTGCATCAATAATTAGCATTCTATCTTCCGAATCATCGTCAGCCAGCAATATTTCCATGTGTTTATTTCTCATTTTCAATCTGATCAGGTTTAACAGTTTGTTTTAACGCCAGAGTTACGATAAATGAAGAGCCTTTTCCTACTGAACTTTTTACGGAAATATCTCCTTCATGCAAATTAGCAATTTTTTTACAGGTGGAGAGGCCTATGCCAGAGCCTTCATAATCCCTTCCTTCCAACCGCTGAAAAATATTGAATATCTTGTGAGCATATTTTTCTTCGAAACCAATTCCATTATCTGCAAAGATAAGTTCCACCCCCGGTTTCCCGTTCAGGGTTTTTGAACGGCTTGATATTTTAATTACTGGAGATTTATCTTCCATTCTAAATTTAATAGAATTGGATAGCAGGTTCTGAAAAAGCTGACGCATTTGAGTAGGTTCTGCTTCAATGATTGGAAGTTCATCTGAAACAATCTTCGCTCCGCTTTTTTCAATTGCAATTTCCAAATCAGAAAGCACACCCCGAAGTATGGTATTTAAATTGACAGATTCAAAAGATTGGGCGCGAGTAGTGAGGCGTGAAAAAGTAAGTAAGTCTTCAATCAATTTCTGCATACGCTCTGCAGCGTTGAGCATACGGCCAAGATAATCTTTCCCTTTCTCCGAAAACTTTTCCGCCTCCAAAGACTTCAACCGGTCTCCGAAAGATTGTATTTTTCGAAGAGGCTCCTGTAAGTCATGAGAAGAGATGTATGCAAAATTTTGCAACTCTTCATTCGAATGCTGCAATTCTATATTAAGACGCTCCAGTTCTTCTTTCTTTGTCTTGATTTCATCTTCAATCACCTTACGAACGGTAATATCAATAATGAAAGCAATGACGAATGGTTCTTCATCATGTTTATAAGGGCTTAGGCTGACTTCAACGGGAAACTCCGTTCCATCCTTTCTTCTTCCGGCAAGGTTCATCCCCATTCCCATACTTCGTGGATGCGGATTTTTATAAAAGCCAGTTCTCTCCTTGACATGTCTTTCAGCAATGCGCTGTGGAACAAGCGTCTCGATTTTTTTACCGATCAATTCCCCGTCCGAATAACCGAACATTTTCTCTCCACTTGGATTAATCTGGGTTATTTCACCTTTATCGTTTGTCACCAATATACCTTCCGTGGCGTATCGGAATAGAGCATTCAATCCTTCCTTGGTTTCCATTTTTTTAGTATCGGAATTTTGTCTCATCACAAATGTAGGATTTAACTTAAGTGAGTTGCAAAAATGGCTTATAAATACGAATGGAAATACGACTTAGGTCATGAATTGCATTGATTATTAATTGACTATTGATACTACTTTTTTTGTTTCGAAGGAATTCAGACCCCGATCAAGATCATCTATAAGGATGACTGCGATCATTATTTCTATTAGAGATCTTATACAAATTTGTAGTGAAATAAAACCTCAACCACATGAAAACCAAGGCAACAATTTACATTATTGGACTCATTCTAATCGCAGTTCCATTTAAGATGGCTTACGTAACTCCTTCCGAATCTTTCTTTGTCAATTTGTTTTCCTTTCTTTCAGTACTCGTCGGATTTCTCCTTATTTTGATAGGAGGATCCTCCAGCTCTGATCAATTAAGCCACTGAGGAAATAATTGCCATCAGATCCTCGGCAGTCACTCTTAACTGCGGGCCTGTTCAAAAGCTTCTTTTGCGAGGCTTTCCCTGTGATCGGGATGTGCAATTTGTATCAACGCTTTTGCCCGTTGCGGGGTGGACTTACCATAAAGATTGGCGATTCCAAATTCTGTTACCACATAATGAACATGCGCCCGTGTGGTAACCACCCCTGATCCTGGTTTGAGCATATTCACTATCCTGGACTCTCCTTTGGAGGTGGTTGAATGAAGGGCAATAATAGGCTTACCCCCGTCTGATAACGAGGCACCACGGATAAAATCCATCTGTCCTCCCACACCAGAATACATCTGAGCACCAATACTGTCGGCACATACCTGTCCGCTCAGGTCAATAGCTATGGCACCGTTAATAGCGACTACCTTTGGATTTTGCCTGATGATATGCGTATCGTTTACATAAGCAGCATCCTCCATTTCAATCATCGGGTTGTCATCTACAAATTCATATAATCGGCGTGTCCCCATGAGAAAAGCGGCAACTATTTTACCCGGATGCTTTTTCTTGCATTCTCCGGTAATAACTCCTTTTTCAACCAGATCAATCACTCCATCAGAAAACATTTCGCTGTGAATTCCAAGATGCTTGTGATTTTTTAATTCGGCGAGAACCGCATTGGGTATTTTTCCAATTCCGACTTGCAAAGTGGAGCCATCCTCAATCATGCTTGCCACATACTTGGCAATTTTAGTATCTCTTTCGTCTGGTGTTGAAACTATTGCTTCCGGTATTGGATCATTGGCTTCGACAATATGAGTAAAGCGTGACATATGGATGATGCCTGCTCCATGGGTTCTTGGCATATTCCTATTCACCTGAGCAATCAGGCAAGGTGCCGACTCAATTGCAGAAACTGCAAGATCCACCGATACCCCCAAACTGCAATATCCATGCTTATCTGGTGTGGAAACATTCAGGAGCGCCACATCAACAGGGATAATTCCCTTCCTGAAAAGTGCAGGCACTTCACTAAGAAAAACCGGTATGTATTCTGCCATCCCGGTATGAATTCCTTTGCGAACATTGCTTCCAATAAAAAAACAATACGTCTTGAAATGCCCTCTATATTTTTCGTCAATATAAGGAGCATCACCCTCGGTATGCATGTGATAAATGTTGACATTTTCCAAAAGCTTACCTTTTTCAACCATAGCCTTAATCAAGGTATGAGGTGCTGCGGCAGCCGATTGGATGAAAACATTAGAACCGGATTTTAAGCTAGAGAAAGCTTCATTGGCGGTGGTAAATTTCTTGTCCATCATTCATGGGTTGTTTATTCACTTTGCAATGATATGCCGTCTTCTATTTATTTCTCCTGATATAAATCATTCCGATTTGTGAGTCCGGTCATATATGGAGACGCTTAGGCGGAATAGCTTTGCTTCATGAATCAATTCTGCCCCAAGCCCTATAAAGGGTTCTTAATCATTGCATTAGGACTTTCGATTCAAAGTCAGTTAAGTGCCCAGACATGGACATTAAAGGCATGTATTGCACGCGCAAATGACAAGAATATCGCCTTGAATCAAACCAAACTGAGTAATGATCTTAACCGAATTACTTTAGATCAAAGCAAGTATAATCTATATCCAAATTTGAATCTTAGTGATGCTCAGATTTTCAGCTTTGGTCGTTCGCTCGACCCGATTTCTTACCAATACAGTAATGAGAATATTTCATCCAATTCGCCTTCTCTCAATAGCAGTGTTACATTGTACAGTGGACTGCACAATATTTATCTTATTCATGAAAATAAACTCATCTATAATGCCGGGTCGTTGGATATCGAAAAGCAACAAAATGATTTGGATTTAAGTGTATTGGGAGCATATATGCAGGTACTACTTACCTATGAAGCTCTGGACATTGCAAAGAAGCAAATGGAAATGACTGCTGCCCAAGTAGATCGCACAGAAAAATTTGTCAACGCAGGAAAGGTTCCCGAACTCAACCTCTTTCAGGTACAATCTCAACTTGCTACCGACAAATCGGCTATCGTGGACGCCGAAAATTCTCTGCAGATAGCTAAGGTAACGCTCATGCAATTGATGGAGTTACCCATAACCCCGAATTTTGAGATTGAGAAACCCGCACTGGAAGGCGTGTTAACAGAGGCTTCAGCTACGTCGGCCGAAGATGTTTATAACAGAGCCTTAGTGCTTCAGCCGCAGATAAAAAGTGCGGTCATGCACAGCGAAGCAGCCCAATTAGACCTCAAAGTATCCCAAAGTGCAATCCAGCCTACACTAAGCATGGGAGGCAGTTTGCGCACGAACTATTCCAGCCTTCGGAACGAGGTATCTTCTCAAGTTATATATGAAAAGGAAAATGTTGGTTATGTATTAGGAAATCCATCACAACCTGTTGTCGGTCTCGTTCCAACAGATGTTACAACTACCTCCGGTTATCCCATAGAGAATCAATTGAAAGATAATTTCAATCAGGCTATCAGTTTCACACTCTCTGTTCCTTTGTTCAACAATTATCAGGTGAAGTATGCTATAGAAAAATCAAAAGTTTCTGTACAAAATGCCAAACTAAACGAAGATGCTGCCAGTGTTCAGCTTCGAAAGGTTATTGAGCAAGCCTATACAGATTGGGCAGGAGCAGCCAAAAAGCTTGTGGCTGCAGAAGAACAAGCCAAATCTGAAGAACGGACCTATGGTGATATGGAAAAGAAATTTACTGCCGGCCTGGCTACTACCACAGACTATCTGGTAGAAAAAAATAATTATACCAAATCCCTACTTGCCAAAGAATCAGCAAGATATGATTATGTATATAAAACAAAAGTTATTGATTTCTACCTGGGCAACCCATTAACCTTTTGAAGGCAATGAAAAAAAGAAGTATCATCATTATTTCCGTAATTATTGTTTTGGCTGTGGCTTATTATTTCTATAACAGGAATCAAAGCTCAACACTCCCTGTTTGGAAAACAGCTCGTGTTGAAAACGGATCACTCGTACAATATGTCACAGCTACAGGCTCTGTTGCTGCTGACACAACCGTGCAAGTGGGCACCCAGGTATCGGGTATCATCGCAAAAATTAAGGTTGACTTTAATTCCGTTGTTCGATTCGGGCAGATTATAGCTGTTCTTGACACCACATTTCTTTACGCTTCGAAGGAAGATGCCGACGCTTCCTTGCAGAAGGCCGTTGCTCAAACCAATGAAATGAAAAGGGAGTTTGACCGAACGAGGGTTCTGTTTGATCAGAAGG
>Ga0207068_1070_pt1 | contig 30146 bp, 21 predicted proteins | sample Alteio_BWMinCont_23_FD_153475 | JGI IMG/M metagenome (GOLD analysis project Ga0207068, IMG submission 153475) | Enriched cells from forest soil in Barre Woods Harvard Forest LTER site, Petersham, Massachusetts, United States -... | ecosystem: Environmental > Terrestrial > Soil > Temperate forest >... | reverse complement strand
CTGATCAACCGTAAGCATATAATTGTCATGTGCATGGAAAAGTGCAAGATACTCTGCATCTTCAACAGATGGAAAATAATAAATTTTTGAACGCTGGGAAATCTGGGGAATGATATGTTCCGAAGCACTTATGCTGGCATCGGGAGGCAACTGATTCAGGGCCGCATGAAGTTTCTTTGCATCGAAATCGGAATGAAAAAAATGTTTGTCGAACGGGTTTTCTTTTGCGGTACTTGACCAGGGCATTGCACGGTTACGAACGTCCATCTTACCTGCAGTAACCAGCAAGGTGAGGAGACAGGTAAGGGCCATCAGTCCTCTTCTCCATGGAAGGGTACCCAAGTCATTTATAATAAGGGCTATTGCAATAGGAAGAACTGTTGCCGTTTCAATGGCATAGTAGCCTTCAATACTCCAGCGTGTAGGTTCATCATTCAACATCTTTTGAGCCATAAGAGGCAGGAACCAGATGAGGTATTGAGGCCGGAGAAAGAGGAGGAAGCCACCGGAGATCAGGTAAACCATATAATACTCTTCCTTCACGAAGTTATATTCTGCTTTTCCGGTAGGATTCTGGAATAACAGATTGAACGTATCTACAGGGTGCTTCAGAATATGTGTAAACGCTTTGAAGGGATTTGGACCCAGCGCCGAATAATTAAATAAGTTGTAAGGCCGTCCTGGAACTTCGAGGGCCGGAATAAATACTTTAAAAAGGAGCACAAAAAATACAAGGGACCCGGCCATATACCATGCACATCGCCGGATGGCCTTTCGGTCGCCCTTGTGCCAAAGCATGACCACCGGAAGGATAAAGATGAACCAGAGTGCCATGTTCTCTCTGGAAAGCAGTGCGATAATAAAAACAATCAGCGCTGCACGGTATCTCTGAACCTCGAAGTAATAAAGGAAAACCGGAACAAAGCAGACACAAATGATTCCGAGGTTGCAGTCGGCACTGAAAGAGCTGAACCGGGCCTGTAATAGAAAATAGCTGAACAAGGCACCCAGCCCCATCCATCCATCTCCGGTTTTTAATTTCACAAGCTTATAAACACACCAGGCACTCCAGAGTATGATGGAGGTCTGAATCAACAGAAGGGTATAGGTTCCGGTGAGCCAGTTAAAGAGCCAGTATATAGGAATGAAGAGGAACATGGTGAAAGAGAAATGGTCCTGAAGGAAATTTAGTTTAAAGGGTCCGCACCCAATATAAAGCGGGCCCGGACTGATCCTGAAGTGTGAAAAGTCCCAGAACGCCCAATTATAGGCTCCATAATCAAATGCATTCGTCCGGAAATAATAGTGATTGGCAAAATCCATGGTAAAGAAAATTCCGGCAAAGACCAGGAGAGCCAAGACAGCAAGCCGGTCTTGAATGGTAAGAGATCGGATGCGGGATTGAAGACCAGAGATCATTTCTTCTTTTAAGTTGGAGAACGGCATGGGCAAATGTAGGAATTACTTCAGGACTGTAATCTTTCCCCGATAAGTGGTTTCTGACCCCACACGGACCTGATAAAAATAAATACCGTCCGGGAGTTCATTTAAAGTTAAATCATACTGCCCGGGGCGTGGAGGTAGTTTATATTCAGCCAGGGTCTTGCCGTTAACATCGGTTATGAGAAAGGTAGCTTCCTTCCATAGCTGCTGGTGAAAGGCGAGGGTTAATGTTCCGTTACACGGATTTGGAAATACGCTTAGGGGTAAAGCCTGAAATGGTTCCCCAATAATCCCCGCCGGGTTGCAAACGTCCACACCGATACCAACAGGAACGGATACGGGTTGAGTCACACTGACCGTAGTTGTTCCGCTTCCGTTGGAAGGTGTTATAGCGTAGACATGAGAAACGGTCTTCGAGGCTGAATAAGTGAAATAATGATCCTTGCATCCGCTTTTTCCATTGAGGTCGGTTTTGATCAGGTACAGATCATAGGAGCCGCTTCCATAACTATTGCTGAAACCGGACATGCATAAAGATCCGTCTGAATATTTCATGATCCCATTCGCCTCATCATCCCCGCTTCCCCCATATACCCCCGTAAATAAAGTATCTCCGGAAGCATTCGTGCGGATCAGACAGGCATCGTAATTTCCACTTCCGAATGCATTTGTATACCCGGCCAGGGCATATCCCTGATCCGGCATTTGAAGGATGCTCTGACCGAAACTAAATGCTCCCCCGCCAAAAGTTTTGGTGAAGAGGGTATCCCCGAGTGAGTTGGTTTTTATGAGGTAGAGCGCTTGACTCAGGGAGGTGCTGTCTGAGCTGATGGAGCCCCCGATGACGAAGCCACCGTCGGAAGTTTGCACGACGGAATTTCCCCAATCTGTTCCCTTCCCTCCATAGGTTTTCATAAACTGGATATTCCCGCTCGAATCTGTTTTGGTAAGAAATGCATCCCCGTTAGGGTCTCCAGCTCCATCGGTGTAGCCTGTGATGATAAAGCCTTTGTCGGATGTTTCTTGGACGGCATAAGCATCTGTAATCATACCCGGAGCTCCGAACGATTTAGACCATTTCAAGGAACCATCCGGATTAATCCGAAGCAGATAAGCGCTGCCTGAATCGCCTGCTGCAAGAATTCCATTGGTGTACCCGGCAACCATATACCCTCCGTCTGAAGTCTGCTGAATTGAATTTCCATAATCATTCGCAGTGGTTCCGTAGGCTCTGGTCCAGACCGTGTCCCCAAGAGCATTTGTTTTCACTAAAAAGACATCGTATCCACCTGCACCAAAGCTTCTCGTGTAACCGCAGAGCATATATCCTCCGTCATTTGTTTGCACAACTGCATACGCTTCATCATCATGCGAGCCTCCGTAAGAATTTGTCCACATAATGATACCCACTGAATCTGTTTTGACCAGGTAGCAGTTGGTGCCGCCCGCGCCGGTGCTGGAGGTTGTTCCGGCCAGGATGAATCCTTTGTCGGAAGTCTGCTGCCCGGCCCAGCCCTGCTCAATATTGATTCCGCCGAAAACTTTCTCAAACCGTGTTACCTGGGCGGTCATGCATATACTAAATAGGAAAAAATAAATCAGGGCTGTTCTTTTCATGGTTCATGATTGGAGTACAGGTGCCAGCGCATTCATTCCATCGCGAATGGAAATGATATTTTCAAAACTTAAGGTAAGCTTGTTGTTCCCTTCTTTCATTTTAACAGATCTGGAATTTTTCTGAACAAACCGAAGAACGGTTGAAAACACTTCGCTTTTATAATAAGGTGATTGCTGATTGGGAATGAAAAACCCAATCATTTTGTTATTCTTCAGTAATATTTTCTCAAAGCCTATATTCATAGCCATCCTCCGGAGGCGGATCGTATCAATCAGTTCGAGCGCAGGTTCCGGAACAGGTCCGAAACGATCCCTAAGCTCTTTCTCGAATGAAAACAGTTCATCTTCCGAATCCAGTTCATCCAGTTCCCGATAGAGGCTTAGTCTTTCTGTAATATTGGTTATATACGTTTCCGGCAATAAGATTTCGAGGTCTGTATCCACCTGCGTATCCCTAACAAAATTTTTGACTCCACCAGGGCCTGTCTGACGGGCTCTTTTATGAGTAAAGGAGTCACTCTGCTCATCGAACAGTCCCTTAAAGGTTGTTTCCTTTAGCTCTTCCACCGCTTCATCCAGGATTTTCTGGTAGGTGTCAAAACCGATATCATTGATAAAGCCACTTTGTTCTCCTCCCAGCAAATTTCCGGCACCTCGGATATCAAGATCACGCATCGCAATGTGGAACCCACTCCCCAGCTCTGAAAATTCTTCAATCGCTTTCAGTCGCTTGCGTGCTTCGTCGGTAAGAACGCTTAGAGGAGGAGTGATCAGATAGCAGAAAGCCTTTTTGTTTGACCGTCCGACCCTTCCCCGCATCTGGTGCAGATCACTCAGTCCGAACATTTGGGCATCATTAATGAAAATCGTGTTCGCATTGGAAATATCCAGACCGGATTCAATGATGGTTGTTGAAACCAGCACATCATAATCGCCTTCCACAAAACCTAACATCACTTCTTCCAGTTTCTCTCCGTCCATCTGACCATGACCTGTGGCGACTCTAACTCCGGGACAAAGCCTTGAAATCATTCCTGCAACCTCCGGTAATGAAGAAACCCGGTTATGGACAAAGAAGACCTGGCCCCCTCTTTGGATTTCATGAAAGATTCCATCCCGGATGATTTCTTCACTGAATACATTAAGACTGGTTTCAACCGGATAGCGGTTTGGAGGGGGGGTATTGATGACCGAAAGATCGCGGGCACCCATCATAGAGAACTGAAGGGTGCGCGGTATTGGGGTTGCGGTAAGGGTGAGCGTATCCACATTGACCTTCAGGGTCTTCAGTTTATCTTTCACACCGACTCCAAACTTTTGCTCTTCGTCAATGATAAGCAGACCGAGGTCCTTGAATTTGACTTCTTTTCCTACCAATTTATGCGTACCAATGAGAATATCGACTTTCCCTTCCTGAAGTTTTTGAAGTGTTTCTTTTTGCTGTTTGGGTGAACGGAACCGGTTGATGAAGTCCACGGTGCATGGAAGGTCTTTCAGTCTTTCAGAAAAAGTTTTGTAATGTTGGAGGGCGAGAATGGTAGTAGGTACGAGCACTGCAACTTGTTTGCCGTCGCAAGCAGCTTTAAATGCAGCACGAATAGCAATCTCTGTCTTCCCGAACCCCACATCACCGCAGATAAGGCGGTCCATCGGGTAAGATTTCTCCATATCCCTTTTTACATCAGCTGTTGATTTGACCTGATCTGGCGTATCCTCATAAATAAAAGAAGCTTCTAACTCATTTTGAAGATAATTATCGGGAGAAAACTGAAACCCTTTCTGAGCCTTACGTTTGGCATAAAGCTGGATCAGATCGAAAGCAATTTCTATAACTTTCTTCTTAGTTTTTTGCTTGAGGTTGCTCCATGAATTCGAACCCAGCTTATCAATACGAGGAACATTCCCTTCCTTTCCGGCATATTTAGCAATCCGATGCAGGGAGTGAATACTGATGTTCAGGATGTCATTGTCTTTGTAAACGATTCTTATCGTTTCCTGAATTTTTCCATTCACTTCTATTTTTTCCAGTCCTCCGAAACGTCCGATGCCATGATCGATGTGGGTCACAAAGTCACCAGGTTTAAGATCTTTTAAATCTTTCAGTACCAGTGCCTCCTTCTTTTTGTAGGAGCTGTTTTTCAGCTGAAATTTATGATAGCGCTCAAAAATCTGGTGATCAGTAAAGCAGGCAACTTTCAGGTCACGGTCTGTAAACCCTTCGTGAAGGGAGCAGTTCAAGGGTTTAAAATCGATATTCTTGCCGATATCTTCGAAAATGGAATGAAGACGTTCCATTTGTTTGGCGGTATCCGAAAATATAAAATTATGATAGCCTTGGTTGGTATTCGTCTGCATATGCTCCATGAGCAGATCGAATTTTTTATTAAAAGAAGGCTGGGGTGAAAAATTATAGCTGATGGTTTGGTCGGCTTGGTAAACAAAATAATTACCCCATTCGATCACCGGAAATTTTTCTGCAAGCTTTGTGAAGACCTCACTGCTCAGGAAGAGTTCTTCCGGAGCCAGGTGGCCTATGGGCGAATTAAGAGCGGAATAAACATCATTGGCATTGCTGTATTCTTTTTCTATTTTTTCGAGGCAGATCCCTACATCACTGATCCAAACCGGAGTTCCCGGGGGGAGGTATTCAAGAAAACTTTGTCGTTTCTCACTGAGGATGCGATCCTGAATGTTCGGAATAATGCTTGCCTTGGCATAGTTTCCGGTACTGAGTTGTGTAACCGGGTCGAAGGAACGTATCGATTCCACTTCATCTCCTGAAAATTCCACACGGAAGGGGAAATCAAAACTAAAAGACCAGATATCGACAATACCTCCGCGGATCGAATACTGACCGGGCTCGAGCACATATTCGTTACGGTTAAAACCATATTCATTTAAAACTTCACTGATGAAATCAATACTCACCTTTTCCTGCTGTTTTAACTCCAGGGTATTTTCGGTAAGCTGAATACGGGTTATTACTTTCTCAGAAAGAGATTCGGGGTAGACAACGATCATCAATGGGCCCGATGCTTTGGAATCGGACAGGAGGCGGTTCATGACTTCCGTACGAAGCAGGATATTCGAATTATCTGTTTCTTCTGTTTGGTAAGGAGTCTTATTCGATGCAGGGAAAAAGAGAACCTGGTTCTTTTCGCCCAGTGCTTCCAGATCGTTCAGGAAATAGGCAGCCTCCTCTTTATCGTTCAGGATAAAAAGTTGGGTTTGCCGGCTGTGATGAGCTACAGCATTCGCAATCATACTCCGTGCAGAGCCGGCTAATCCTTTCAGGTGAAGCCTGCAAGGTTTCCGTATGGCATCGGTGATCTGAGCAGTGCGATTTTCGGCAAGGTAAAGACCGGTTAACTCCTCTAATTTCAAAATCTCCCTGCTCTGTAGAATTCAGGTAAAGATAAGGAATTCCGTGAAGAGAATTCGAAGGAAAGATATCAATACGGAACACTAAAATCGACGTGGACTGCAAAAGCCAAGTGGGCTCGCACACAATCAAATGTCCAAGTCCCTGCCACAGGGTTTTTCAATGAATGTACTGTGATTTATTATGCTGCTTCCAGAATGAAGTGAGCATCAATGTGTAGTTTGGAATGAAGCTTTTTAGCCAGTTCGATATTGATCTTCCGTTTACCAGTTAAGAGTTCAGAGATTCGGGTTTCACTGATTTCGAGAATCTTGGCTAATTGCTTTTGCTTTAGATTCATTTCAAACATCTTGTACCGAATCATTTCTGTAAGTGTGGTTGGCGTTTTGATAGGCATCAGAGGAATGCTGTCTTCGTATTTCTCTGCCATTAAAGAAAGTTTTTGCAAAGCTTTCACTTCGGATGCAGGCAGGTTTTTAAAGCCACCGCTCTTCGTGCTTTTTTGAAGCTGTTTTTCAATGCGTTTCATCACGTCATCGTACTCCTTTTTGCTGTTTATTTGACCTGTTTTCATTACCGTCGATTTATAAATTCGAATTATACTGCGGAGCAATCCACTTTATCGTACTCTGCATGAGTTCCAATGAAACGAATAAAGACGGTTCGGATGTCAAAAAAGATCATCGCTACAAGCCGGTATTTGTTTCCTTTGATATTAAACACATACCTGTCATTTCCAACAAAATCAACACTACTAAACGTTTTCTTTAACTCACTAAGGCTATTCCAATCAGCCACCTTGCTCTGTTCGTACCACTTGTTCAATGATTCTATTACATCTGCATGTTTGGCTCCAAACTCATTCAAAATGGTCTTAGAAATGACTACCATTGCCTTGTATTGAATTACAAATATACTGATTAAATTCCATATTTGGAAATTATATTCCCAAAGCCTCTAACGGGTGCATGGCTTTCAACTGGTCTTAGTATGAGTGCCATCAGGGATTTTACCTGTTTGAAATTTAATCAAGGGTAATTCTTGACGAAATATAGAAATTTCATTTTCCGAACAATTCCACAAACTGAAACTTTTCGCAAAACTCCTTTAAATTTTGGTCAATCACTGCGGCATTAATCTCCTTGCTTGGAGAAAAGGAAAGGAAGTTGCGTTCATCCCCACAGTGAATGCTCATGCGGTGATCAATAAAGCTCACAGACAAAGGCCCCTCAACCCGATTTCTAAGTGTGATTAAGTTTGCGCGGAGAGATAAATCTAAAAACTCAAAAACATTTCCGGATCCTATGAAATAGCCCGTAAACTCTTTGTCGAAATTTTCTTCTCCTATGGTAAATGAAGAGAATCCGTGATTGGTCCGAATGCAAGATTCGCTTTCATTCTGGTTGGAATCAGATTCATTGTTGATGCCTCTCTTCCTTTTGGAAAATAAAAGGAGCGTTCCAGCAAATGGTTGCATTCGTATAATATAGTAGCATAAACCAAAATACCTAACCGTGAAAATAGTTTGTGCAGGTGCTCGATATCCACTGTATGTTGCACTTTCAGAAGCTTTGATCAAAGCGATAGAAAAGGGCAGGTGTTCGCAATCTCCAAAAACGTGATCGAATTCTTCAAGTTTGTTTAAAGGCAGGTGGTATAAATCAGAAGAAAGAAAGCCTTTAGCAGCGACCCCATCAACGGCATTGAATTTCCACTGAGGGTCAATGCTCTTGAACATTTTACGGATAGCATCATTTTTAAAGTCATCTTCGAAGCTGTCTGCCGAAGAAGGAAGGACATACAGAAGAAAGATGAGAAGAAGATTTAAGAGAGAAAGGAAAACAAGGCCATTTGTTAGGGAACTTCCTGTAAAGAAGTAGAATAGACTAATTTCAATAACTATCCCCAGCACAAGGAAGCCCTTACGCTGCCTTCTTTTTAGTATTCGGTTGCCATCCCAATACTGGAGTCGGTTTTCAATGTCCTTAAGGAATTGAGTATAAGCAGTATTCTCAATATCCATGACTTAAAATAGAAAAAGTGTGAAGAAAGAAGGAGATCCCATTTCTTTCCTTGTTCCAGTCTTTCTGATTGTCTAGTGTTTGATATCAGCCGTGTAATACTTTCTCATATAGTCCTCAGCCATTTCAACCATGTCGCCGGAACCAATGAAGATAGGGGTTCGTTGGTGTAGGGATTTAGTGTCGATCTCCATGACACGCTTATTGCCGTCACTGGCTTTGCCTCCAGCCTGTTCTACAATAAAGGCAAGTGGATTGCATTCATAGAGGAGACGAAGTTTACCCTTGGGAGCCTGTGAAGTGGTTGGATAAATAAAGATTCCTCCATAAAGAAGGTTTCTATGAATATCAGCAACCGCAGAACCGATATAACGGGAGGAGTAAGGTCTGTTGGAAGGCTTGTCTTCCTCCTGACACCACTTAATGAATTTTTTTACCCCATCCGGGAAATGAACATAATATCCTTCGTTGATAGAATAGGTTTTCCCGCTTTTTGCAATCTTGATATTGGGATGTGAAAGGCAGAACTCTCCGATGGACGGGTCAAGCGTAAATCCGTTTACTCCGCGACCGGTCGTATAAACAAGCATGGTGGAGGATCCGTAGATCACATATCCTGCCGCCACCTGCTCTGTTCCCCGTTGCATAAAATCTTCCAGCGTTCCGGGTCCGGAGAGGGAAGTACGACGGTAAACAGAAAATATGGTGCCTACGGATACATTCGCATCGATATTGGAAGAGCCATCCAGCGGATCGAAGGCCACTACATACTTGGCATTCTTGCTCTGTGCATTGTCGACGGTGATGATGTCTTCATTTTCTTCAGAAGCCATTGCACAGACCTCACCTCCAACTGTGAGGGCAGCTATAAATTGTTCATTTGCAAATACATCCAACTTTTTTACTTGTTCTCCCTGCACATTAGTTTCACCAGCTTCTCCCAGGATATCCGCAAGACCAGCTTTGTTCACTTCCCGGTTTACAATTTTGGCGGCAATGCCAATATCTCGCAGGAGGCGGGAGAATTCACCTTTTGCGTAAGGAAAATCGGTTTGTTTCTCAATGATGAACTGTCCCAGCGTTTTTACCTTGCTCATGGTTGGATTCTTTGATTGGGCATCAAATATCGGAAAAAAATCTGATTTAATTTTATCTTTACGCCCATGGAAATAAAGGTTAGAAAAGGATATAAGGAAGATTTGCCTGCTGTACTGGGGCTTATAAGAGAACTGGCTGCTTACGAGCGTGCACCTGATGAGGTGGAAGTGACCATCGAAGATCTCGAAGAGGATGGATTCGGTGAAAGGCCGTTCTTCCGTTTTTTTATTGCGGAAGTGGATGGAGTGATTTCTGGAATGGCACTTTATTATATCAAATACAGCACCTGGAAAGGGAAATGTTTCTTTCTGGAAGATATTATCGTGACCCAGAAATTCAGAAGGTCCGGTGTAGGCAAACTTCTTTTTGAAGAGGTGATGAAAGCTGCTAAACTTGCAAGGGTCAGAAGAGTGGAATGGCAGGTGCTTAACTGGAATGACCCGGCCATCAAATTCTATGAAAAATATAATACCTTGTTTATGGATGAGTGGATGAGCTGCAGGATGACCGAAGAGCAGATAAATGAATTTTGATTCAATGGATGTATTCAAATTCGGGGGCGCCTCCGTCAAAGATGCCGGTGGAGTAAAGAATGTGGAGAAGATCCTCCGGTTGCATTCCGACAAAAAGCTGATCGTGGTGGTCTCTGCCATGGGTAAAACCACCAATGCTCTGGAGCGGCTTTGCGAAGCATTTTTTTATAAAAAAGAAGATGCCCTTCCCATCCTTGACGACATTAGAATTTTTCATCAGCAGATTCTTCAGGAGCTCTTTCCGGATCCAAGTGATCCTGTCTTTGAAGACTTTCACAACACGTTCGTGGAACTGGAATGGGCACTGGATGGTGACCCTGTATATTCCTATGATCAAGAATATGATCAGATTGTTTCCCTGGGTGAAATTCTGGCTACCAAAATCATTGCGGCTTATCTAAATAAATCGGGCCTGTCGGCACAATGGTGGGATGTGAGAGACTTTATTCGGACGGATGATAATTTTCGGGAAGGGAAAGTAGATTGGGAACTGACCGGACAAAACATAAGAGAGTCGCTCCTGCCTTTCTTTCAGAAAGGAGATGGAAAAATCGTGGTCTTACAAGGATTTCTGGGAGTGACCTCCGAAAACTTTACAACCACCTTAGGAAGGGAAGGATCAGATTATACGGCTTCTATCATGGCTTACTGCACAGATGCAAAAAGCGTCACGATATGGAAGGATGTCCCAGGAGTGCTCAATGCGGATCCTAAATGGTTTGATGAAACGAAGCTCATTGAAATGCTCTCTTACCAAGATGCCATTGAACTGTCTTATTATGGCGCTACGGTGATTCATCCCAAAACCATCAAGCCCCTTCAAAATAAAGATATACCTCTTTATGTAAAGTCGTTCCTGAAGCCTGCGGAAGCGGGAACGGTGATCAGCAATGCTCAGTCCACGCTCCCTGTCCCTTGCTTTATATTCAAAGTAAATCAGGTCCTCATTTCTATCTCCCCAAAGGATTTTTCTTTTATTGTAGAAGAAAATATGAGCACGATTTTCAAACTTTTTGCGGAGCATGGGGTGAAGATCAATACCATGCTGAATTCAGCGATCAGCTTCTCCCTCTGTGTAGATAACAGTGAACGTAAGATCCCAGGTCTGCTAAAGGCCTTGCAGGAGGAATACCGTGTGCTTTATAATGATTCTCTGGAACTGATCACTATCCGTTATTATGATCAGCCAACGATCGATCGGGTTTGTCTGGGTAAAAAAGTTTTTCTCGAAGTGAAGAGCCGTTATACGGTGCAAATAGTGGTGAAAGATCTTTGACACTATTTAAGATTTGATCTTCTACTCCTTATCCGACTGGAGGTTATGCTCCATCAGCCAAACCCTGGCCTGGTCCTGAGACTTAAAAAGCTTTATGGGTGTTTTTATGGTCATCGTGCTTATATAAAATTTCGCCATCATAAAGGTGGCCAGATTACCCCCTGTCACAATAGCTATTGCGTTCCTGAATGGTGATTCATTTTTTATTAATTGCTCCATGCATTCAAGGTTAATGACCGCGTTAAAAGTAGCGTTAACGAGGAGTCCGTGCTTATCGGTCTCCGTCACATTTTCGAGCTGAGCCATCTGGGCCTCTATGAGATCTGGAGTATACCACAATCCTTCTTCCAATTCCCAATAAATAATCCGGTTGAAATAGTCAAACGAAGCATCTGGTTGAACACCAAATTTTTTGTTTGTTTCCTTTTCTGGTTTCATGGCTATCATATGATTGAAATGTTGAGATTTCATTACCTCCCTTTTGGAGGCCTCTAAATCATATAACAAAGGTCGAACAAGCGGAAGGCAGAGGAAATAGCTCTGAAACTGATTATCGTGTAGAAGAAACACGAGGGCTTGTCATTGTTTGGTTGATAGGAGAAGGATAGAGCGTGGAGCGAAGAGTAGCCTTCTCCGCCTAAGGCGGATTCGGCTACTGAAAGCGGGGAAAGGTAGAAGGGGTCAGATTGACTTTAAGGAGGTTACATACCGCATGAGATCGGCGTTATTTTCGAATTTCATCTTCTCGAAAACCCTCAGGCGGTAGGTACTGACTGTGGAAACAGCGATGGAAAGGGTTTGAGCGATCTCCGAAACCGTTTTTCCGGCTGCCAGATAGTACATGATTTCAATTTCACGATCAGAAAGGGATTCATGAGGAGCCTTGTCCGGATCAGAGCCCAGACCTGCCGCCAGCTGTTCAGAAATGGTATCGGTAATGTATTTACGCCCCGAAAGTATCTTCCGGATAGCGTTTGCGAGCTCCTCACTGGCTCTTTCCTTTCCAATAAAACCAGAAGCACCCGCACGGAGCACCCGCACGGCATATTGGTCTTCGGGTAAGGAGGTAAGGATAAGAATTGGGGTGGAAAGCCCCTCTGCCACTTTCTTTCGTGTTATTTCAAGCCCGTTGACCCCGGGCATATTGATATCCAGAATGGCAAGGTCATAGGTTTGGTTCCGGAGCTTTTCCAGGGCATGGTCTCCTGTGCCGGCTTCCTCAATCTCTACCTCGGGGAATTCTTCTTTGACAATCAGAATCAAGCCCTTCCTCACCACTAAATGATCATCTGCTATCAGAATTTTCATTTCTTCTCCTTTTAATTGCCCATTACATGGATGAAAAGTTCATACAGAACCAGCCATTGGGGCTCTAAGCTTTGATTCTTTACAAAATACGGTAAGAGGAGGTGGATTTCTTGAAGTAGGGAATATGATTGGCGTGTAGTACGAACAATGACAGGGAAGAGCAGCCTTCGCTGAAGCTTCGGCTGCTGAAAGCGGAGAAACAGAAACAGAAAGAGTTCAAGGAAGGGTTTAAGTAAACTCAGACCAACTTTAAGTTTATCGCAAAATGCATGAGTTCGGCATTATTCCGAAGGTTGAGTTTTTTCAATATTCGGTTGCGGTAGGTACTGATTGTAGGAACGCTCAGGAAAAGTTGTTCACTTATTTCGGATACCGTTTTTCCAGAAGCCAGTAGCTTCATCACTTCAAATTCCCGGTCTGAGAGGAGTTCATGAGGTGCCTTGGTTTGGTCGGATGATAGGTCGGTGGCCATCTTTTCTGAAATGGACTCGGTGATGTATTTTCGTCCGGAAAGAATGCGTCGGATAGCAGTCGTCAGCTCCTCAGCAGCTACTTCCTTTCCGATGAAACCAGATGCTCCGGCTTTCAAAACCCGGATCGCATATTGTTCTTCGGGTTGGGAGGTGAGAATGAGTATGGGGGTCTTGTTACCTTCCGTTTTGAGTTGGCGGAGGACATCCAGTCCGCTTACATCAGGCATATTGATATCCACGATAGCTATATCATAGGAGGCTTTGCGCAGCTTATCCAGTGATTCTTTCCCTGAACCGGCCTCTTCACAGTTTGCATCCGGAAATTCGTCCTGTATAATCTGCACCAATCCCTTTCTTACTACAACGTGATCGTCAGCAATGAGGATATTCATCTTGTTCTCTGATTAATTTTTATGCAGGGGTACGGTTAACACCACCCGGGTACCCATATCCTTTCTGCCCTGAATCGCGACTTCTCCTTCTATCATCTTTGCACGCTCGGTCATACCCAACAAGCCAAAGGAGGTAGCTTTCTCCATTTCTGCGTTGGTAATTCCCTTACCATTGTCGCAGATCTCCATCACTACTTTTTCCCCATCCACTTTTGCAAATATTTCCACCCGACTTGCATGGGAATGCCTGGCTACATTGGTCAGCGCTTCCTGCAGGATACGGTAAATCGTAATGGAAACGGGTTTTGGAATCTCCAGATCTTCCAGATCGGAATCGATGATACACTTGATGCCTGTATTTTTTTCAAACTGGGTCACATACCATTCAATAGCTGCATTCAATCCCAGGTCGTCTAATATTTTAGGACGGAGTTCGGATGAAACCTTTCGGATTGACAAGATGGTTTCATCTACCAGGTGATTCATCGCTTCCACGCGTTCGTGAACTTCTTCGTCAGTGCCCTTCCGTTTCTTCAGCCAGGCAATATCGTATTTAAGGGCGGTCATCTGTTGTCCCAATACATCGTGAATTTCACGTGCAATGGAAGTCCGCTCCAACTCGCTCATGGTCTGCATATAATTGGAGAGGCTACGGAGCTGGGTATTCATGCGGTCCATATCTTCTTCGGCCTGTTTGTGTTCGGTAATGTCGTGTACGAATCCAACCAGCCGGTTGAAGTGTCCGTTTTCGTCGCTTACCGGTGTAATGGTAACAATACCTGTTTTTGTTCCGGAAGGATATTCAGAAACTTCTTCCCATTGCATGGGGCTCTTGCCGCGTATGGCAGCATCGTATTTTTCCAGGACGATGGGGAGTGACACCGGAGGTATGACTTCATCCAGGTACCGGTTAAAGACTTGTTCCGGCTTCAACCCCGTAGCCTGGAGAAAGGCATTGTTAACCGAAATGAACTTGTATTTGTTGGGCGACTCCAGACTTAACATAAATATGATGTCATGCGTGGAGGCAAAGATTAGCCGAAGATTTTCTTCGTTATAATTTAGCTTTTTTTCGGCCAGCTCTTTGTTCTTTGCATTCCGTATTCCTCCAATGGCGTAAATGAAGTTATCTGCTATGGTTCCAAGCATCTTGGTCTCCTCCTCATCAAAGGAAAAGGTGTTGGAGGAATAGATGTTCATGGAAATAGCAACCCGGTGGTCGATGATCAGCGGAAAAGAAACCGAAGAAGCAAAACCGTATGCTGCAGCGGCATCTTTCCAAGGCTTGTGACCCGGTTCAGACGCAATGTGATTGATCACCACGGGCGAAGCGGTAAGGATGGCTCTCGCAGCAGGGCCTTTGACTTGTTCGGCATCATTCAGATTGAGAATAATTTCCCCTTCCCTCTCTTTTCCCGCTCCCGCCATGCAATGAGGAATAACCAGCTGTTCCGAATGTTCCTTTTCGGGCACATATCCAATCCAACACATGATGTACTTGCCTTCCTCTACCAACAAATGACAGAGCTCTTTGATCAGTGCATCTTCTTCTGTAGCCTTGAAAATAACCTTGTTCGCATTATTCAGCAAAAAGAGTTCCCGGTTGACTTTGCGCAAAGAAGCTTCCGCATTTTTAAGGTAAACCACGTCACGTATGATGAGGCTGCTTCGTTCATCCCCATCTGGTCCGGTAAAAATAGAAGTGGAAATCTCTGCGGGGAATTTCTCTCCGTCCTTTCTTACAAAACGAAGTTCTCCATTGGCTTTACCTGTTCTTTTCCTTTCTTCCAGTATCTGATCCAGACGGGTGTCTTCCGGATCGACAATACCATTTCTTCCTTTCGCTTGAATTTCTTCTTCCGTCATGGAGAACATACGGCAGGCAGCAGGGTTGGCATGAAGGATTTCTCCATTCGGACGGGTAAGCAGTATGCCGTCCATCGTGTTTTCAAACAAAGCTTTAAACTGCCCTTCGCTTTCAATCCTTTTCTTTTCGGCTTCCACTCTTTCCGTGAGGTCTATGCCCACGCCAATCAGACAGTGTTTGTTTTGGTACTGAATCGAATACCCGTTGAAGTAGTAGGGAATAAGTTTTTTGTCCTTGGTAAAGAAGTGGGCTTCAATATAAGCTTGTCCTTTTTCAAATACTTCGGCAATTTTTTCAGCAAGGATAGCCTTCTCCGGTTCATCGAAAAATTGAATGGGATGCATCTGGCTTATTTCTTCACCCGTATAACCGGATACCACTTCGAAGTTTCGGTTCCAGTGAATAAATTTACCGGTATCGTCATACAGATAAAACAAACCGGGAAGACTGCCGATAACGGATTCGGAAAGATTACTTTCCATAAGCCCCGTTTTGCCGGTTTCTGGAACTAAGTTTTTCATTGACGTAATGTCGGTATGCCTATGGAAGTGACACTCAAATATAGACAAATTAGCGGGAATGGGACATTACATAAAGAATGTATTACATGAAGACCTATATTAGTTTCCTATATAATACAACTTGGTGATTTGGTGAATTGGACACCCTGCCTGAGAAACAGCTCTTCCCTTCCATCACACGTGGCTGCTTCCGGCTTAGGATGTGATTGCTGTATTTCCCTTTCTTTTATTAACCCTCAACTGCACGAATACATTAAATCATGACACAAAATAAGGCGATAGGAAGTTTTGAAAAAATAGTCGGAAAGTTGATTACGATGTAAACAGAATATGACGGGATTGTCATTGTTTGGACTATGAACCTGCATTCCGTTCAATCTCACCTGGGGGATGTGATTTTATTTGTATCTTTCATTCGACTGGAGGAATTGGTTAAGTACCGCTCTGCCAAAGACTATTACATTACTCATCATTTAAACCAATTTTATGAAAACAACCTTACCTGTACAAAAATTATTATTATGCGCAGGACTACTCTTTTCCGGAGTATGTCTGTCCCAGCCCACATTGACCGGGCCCAACACCAATCCTGTGATTGGAGAGACGCTGGGCGGGGTCACCACTGCTTACTTTAATCCTGGAAGTGCTGGAGCTAATCAAACCTGGAACTTCGCCTCACTTACCTCCTCGGGAACAAGTTCTGTTCCTATTGTCAGTGTCGGCAGTACCGCCAACGGAAGCAGTTTTCCAAATGCCACCATTGCTTTAGCCTCTTCCGCATCTTCCACCTCTTATTACTCCACAAGTGCTTCTTCCTTTCAATATTATGGAAATTATAATGGAAGTACCCTTCAGGCTTATTCCAATCCCGAAGATTTGTTACGCTATCCCTTCACCTATGGCAATTCCTATTCCGATCCTTACACCTGTGATTACACAAGTAGTGCACCCGAATACAGAAAGGGGACGGTAACAGTGAGGGCCGACGGATATGGAACACTTATTCTTCCCAACGGTACCTTCAGCAATGTGCTTCGGGTTCACATGGTGGAATCACAGGTCGATTCAGCTAACCTAAGTGGCTTTATCAGCCTCGGTACCTATGTACGCAGTGAGTATGCCTGGTATCTAACCGGCAATGCCTGGATGATTGCTTCCTGCGATTCCATCACCATCAATACTGTACTTAATGGTACGGTAGGAACCCCAACTTATGTTACAACCGGAGGATATACCTCTGTCATTCATGCCGGTATTGAAGAAGCGGATAATCTCCTGCAATCCATGCACCTCTTCCCAAATCCTTCACATGGGGTTGTGACCCTACAGTTTAATCTGAATAAAACCAGCAAATATGAGGTCAAGCTTTTTAACTATTCCGGTCAGCAGGTAGGTGAAACCTTTCAGGAAGAAGGAATGGAAGGATCCAATCTGCGTGAGATCAATACTGCTGATTTGTCCAAAGGAATTTACTTTGTGCAGGTGACAGATGAGCACAGCAATGTATTTAGCCGGAAGATTGTTGTGCAGTAGTCTCCTCAACTCATCCGCTTTTTAGCTTCCATCAACCAAAGCAGCTCTGCGATAAAAGCACCTGCTCTTTTTTCACTTCCAGCTTTATCGGATGGCATCCCGTTTTCATCATAGCTTTCGCTCACCTTGGGAACGGGGAACATAGCAGCAGCCGTGAGGGCTTGTATCTTCCACAAAGAAAACTGAAGGGAGGTAATCACTTGTGAACCTGCAAAGGGCCCTGCTGAAACAGTGGAGATGGCTACTGGCTTATGCTTCCATTCGTCCGTCAGCAGGTCTATTACATTTTTGAGACTAGCCGGGTAGCCTCCATTGTATTCAGGAGTAACAATCAGCACCCCGTCGGCCGCTCTTACTTTATCTGCAAATTCAATAACAGCAGCCGTAGGGTTTTTCTGAAACTTGAGGCGTTCGTCGAATACGGGAAATTGATATTGCTGGAGATCCAGAATTTCGGTGGTAGCAATCTTGTTGGCTTCTATATAGTTTTTGAAGAAAAGTGCTACGCGGTGACTGTTTCGTCCTGTTCTTACGCTGGAAGAGATGATGGAGATCTGCATTTGCTTAATGTATTTGTTTACTGCTTAAAGGTAGTACAGATACTGATAACTTCAATTCCATGTGACGGCATTGCATGATGGAACGCAGATTATTATGATGGTTATGATAAAAAATGATTTAAAGACTTTACCGCTAATCATAAAAAATCATAGAAATCATAAAAATCTGCGTTCCATCACACAAAGGGTATTCACTTGCATTAATTCATTTTTGGTTGTAATGAAACCCTAAAGCACCTGAAGGACATTTCATCACCTGTTTCTCTATCTCCTCAGCAGTGGCTCCATCGGGGTTGATCCATTTCTTTTTCTTATAATCAAATACTCCCGGTAATTGTGCCCAGCAACGGGTGGAATGCTGACAAAACTCAGGCTTCCAGACCACGGTCAACTCCTCGTTGCTATAGTTGATCTTCTTTTCTGTTTCTTCCTCATGAAGAAAGAAGGTCCTTACTTTAACATCGCTTTCCAGAATTTTGGAAATAGGGCAATGCTTGGCAATATCCACCAGTTTTAGCCTTTGTTCATCGGTTACTGAAATGGGAAAAACAAGATCCCGATCGATGATGGTGTGTAACTCTCCTTCTTTAGTCTCCTGATACATGTTGACGTTTACCGTGAGCTCGGGTATGTCCCAACCTTTGCGATCGATATACATACGCACGGTAATGAGGGTGCAGGATGCCAGGGAAGAGAGCAGCAGTGTGTAGGGGTCCGGACCCGTATCTTTCCCACCGGAGCTTTCAGGTTCGTCGGCTATAATCGTACCGTTTCTCCATTCTAAAGAGCATTTGTATTTCTCAGTGCCTATAGTGGCGTGGATGGGTTTTTCGAGTTTATATTCCATTGCCTGATCTTTTATTTCATTGGTACTTCCATAATCAATAGTTCTGCATCTTGTGAATCGGCTATGATAGTGATTTTCTCAGTATCCCAGATTCCAAGACCATCTCGTTCATTCAACGTGTTCCCATCAATGCTTACATCCCCTTTCAGAACGAAGGCATAGATACCATTGTCGGCTCTATGAGTAGCATAGTCCACCGCAAAACCCTTGTCGAATTTACCCAATGAAAACCAGGCATCCTGATGAATCCAGACTCCTGCATCATTCGGGTCTGGGGAAAGGATTTGCTGAAGTGTATTATGCCGGTCGGCTTCCTTCAAGGTAATCTGACCATAACGCGGGGTTACATTCCGTGTCTTTGGAAATACCCAGATCTGAAGGAATTTCACAGGCTTATCCTTGTTTTTGTTGTACTCACTGTGAGAGATCCCTGTTCCGGCACTCATCACCTGGATATCCCCATTGCGGATAATGGTACTATTACCCATACTATCTTTATGCTCCAAGTCACCTTCCAGGGGGATAGAGATAATTTCCATGTTGTCGTGCGGGTGCGTACCGAAACCCATTCCGGGAGCTACCTGATCGTCGTTCAGAACGCGGAGCATACCAAAGTGTACGCGTTCGGGATTATGGTAATCTGCGAAGCTGAAAGTGTGTCGGCTTTTGAGCCAGCCGTGGTCGGCGTTACCTCTTGAAGAGGCTTTGTAGAGGATGGTGTTTGACATTTTGATCGTTTTTTATTTGCAAGACAAAGGTCGGCAGATTCTTCTTTTTATTACTTGATCTGGGTTAATTAATTCTCCATTCCCCTTGGTCTGGTGATGGAAATAGGGTAATTTCATTCCATTCAACAGTTTCTGTCTTAAATATCCAGTTTATGTGGGCAACCCAAAGGCTATCTTTTCGTCTGCTTACTGAGCCTCCAATAGTTCTCTCTATGATTCCATTGCTGCACATACGCTTCCCCAAATTTCTGTCTCTCTTTCTCTTTCTCTTTCTCTTTCTCTTTCTCTTTCTGTTTTCTTCTACCGCCCAAACCGTCCATAGGGAGTCTCCACTCACTTATCTTTATAAACTCACCCCGGCACAGGCGCTTCATCTGAAGGAAAAAAGAGAAGCAATCCCCGGCCCTGAGTACTTTAAGTTGCCCTATGATTCCTTCCCTTCCCAACAAAATTATTCCAAAGCTCCTCCTCCTGGATACTATCTGGCCGTAAAGGCCAAGCTTACCGATGTGGAACATACCCTCATACAGGTCTCGAACCTGGAAACGCATATCCAGAATAATGGGAAAGACCTTGGAATCCGCATCAATAAAAAAGCCAATGGAGAGATTGTAAGAAATGCAAAGGTAAGTCTGGGTAAAATGCCCCTGGTGTTTGACAATGCATCTGGCAGTTATATGCTGGGCAAAAGGGTGAAGAAGGGCAAATTAATTATTGAAGCAGAAGGGGAGACCCTGTTTCTGGAAATCACCGGAACTACAAACAGCAAAGAGAGCCCAGACAAGGAGGAGAAATATACCGGATACATCGCCTTTAACAAACCGCGTTACCGTATTGGGGACACCGTCAAACTAAAAGCCTTTATCGTACGCGATGGCAAACCCCTTACCGAAGCACTTCAACTGCGTGTACCCAAAAAACAATATTACGAATTGGACTACAATACTTCTGTCATCAAAACAGATCTGCTTCCGGTTACTCCCGGGGCCTATGTGTATTCATTTGTCGCCGGTGATTCCATGCAGATTGACCGGAAGTATGAAGTAAATTTTTACCGTAAAAAGGGAAAGAAAGAAAGGAATTACCAACGGATCCTCAACAGCTATTTCTCCATGGAGGACTATCAGTTGGATCAGACCTCCTACAGCGCCAAGACTTCCAGATCAGAATATGCCCCCGGTGACACGGTTACACTGATCTTGTCGGGAACGGACTTTAACGGACTCCCGCTTTTTGATGCAAGCGCGGAGATCAGCATACAAACGACGGTCATCATAAGCCCTTCACAAGACACGGAAGATTTTCTTTACGAGGTCTATCGTCAAAAAGTAAACCTCGATGCTTCGGGCGAAACCCGCATCTCCCTTCCTCCGTCCCTTTTCTCCCGTTCGGGCGTGAAGTATGAAGTCATAGCCGATTTCAAAAACAGCAATGGGGAGCTTCACAAGGAAACCACAAGCTTTCAGATACTGCAACAACAAAACAGCATTGAAGTAAAAGATCAGGATTCCATATTCGTGGCCCATTTGTTTGTGAAAGGCAAGGAATCTCTGGATACCGGCACAGTTACCTTCCTGGGCAAGGACGATATTTCCATTTCTTCCAGACACTTTAATTTTCCATTTGCTTTTATGCCTCCGACCGGATCCAGGCATTGTTATATACAATCGGGATCAACCGGGAAGACCACTTATTTTTCGGAATCCAATATTTCGGCCGATGGGTACCGAACGCATGATTCGGTTTGTATTACCGTTCTCAATCCCCGGAAAATACGATTTTACTATGAGCTTAGCAGGGAAGGAAAGCTGGTTTCCAAAAGCACGGAGGTTTCTCTGCACTATGCGGTAAAGGATCCTGGCAAAGCGGTTTACAAGTTGCTGATCACCGCACCCTGGTGCTATAATACTTCCACTTCGTGTTATTCCTTTTTGCCCAAGGATAAAACCTTGTCGGTGGAAATGATCCAACCCAAGGAAATTTATCCCGGTGAAAAAGCAGAGGTCATTGTAAAAGTTACCGACTACGATCAAAAACCCGTGCCCGATGCCAATATTGCACTGAGTGGTATCAATGCCCAATTTGGAGACAAAAACATCCCAACCCTTCCCGATTACAATGCCCAACCCCAGATCAAAAAAAAGGAATATTTCATTTATCATTCCTTTCTCTCCGGTTATCACAAAACAGAAGATCTGAATCAGACCTGGATCCGGAGGATGCATCTGGATACGATGGCTTATTACCGATTACTCTATCCGGGAAATGCGGTGTATACTGCTTACAAGCTGATTAAGACCAATGACGCCCAGTTTGCTCCCTTTGTAGTTTCAAACGGACAGTTTATCAAGATCTGGTTCATTTATGTAGATGGGAAACCGGTGTATGCCTGTGCTTCCGACCCTTTGTTCAATGACAGCCGCAATTACGACCGCTCACCCTGGTCCTTCCTGGTGCCTGAAGGTATACACCGGGTTCTCATCCGGACTTACACCAACGAATATTTGTTGGAGCAGGTGGAATTCAAAAAGGGAAGCAAGCTGGAACTTTCTTTTAATGCATACAACCCAGGCCCGGCTGTTCAAAAGAAAAAAAGAGGAAGTAAACTCAGTGACGAGGAAAAGGCATTGATGAAGGAAAACCTTTTTGTATTTAATCTGGTGTCCGGAAGTTACAACGGTGTCAACTATTTCCGTCAGGGAAATAATATCCGGGCCTTGCTGGAACGCTCCTGTGCCTTGTTTCATCCCGGAGACAGCATCTATTACAAAGTATACACCCGCACCAAAGTGAAAACAGGAGCTTTCTTGTTTGTCCCCGGCAGGATGTACAGCTTCAACGACGATTCCGTTAAATCTCGTCCATGGACTTTCAAAAGCAAGCGTCTGACCCTCTATTCCGGAGAGGATAATCTTCCAGGCCGTTCCGCTCTTACCCTTGCCGACATGTATTCCTCTAACCTACATTACGGATATAATTATGGACAAAGGAATGGGCCTGAGCTAAACGGATCTTCAGACAGCTCCAAGGCCTCGTATCTCTTTCAGTATACAGGAAAAGAAGCCCTGGCTTCTCTGGAGCTCTTTAGTACCACTTCCGATGATGCCCAGATCCTTCATCTTTCCAGTAATAATTATCGTTACAAAGACAATTACATTCTTTACAACATGAGGCCCGGAACTTACAAGGGAATTTTCCGAAAAGAGAACGGGGATTATTTTGAAAAGCAAATCACCCTAAGTGGAGGACGGTTGCATTTTGAACGCATAGTACCTGCTTCTTTTATTTCTATTGGTAAAACCATGCCTTCAGCCGTTCAATGTCCATCTTATTCCCTTACCTATCAAGCAACACCGTTGAGCATTCGGGGAAAGCTGGATGGGGTAAACCCGCTCTCAGATATTGTTGTGGCCGTATTTTACAAGGGCTCCAGAATTGGACAGGTGAATACAGACAAAGCAGGAAGGTTTGAAGTGGAAGTGAATGAAGGAGGACTCTATGACCTGCTAATTCAAGGTGACACCTCCTTCCAGAACCAGTTTGTGGGAGGATTGGCAATTACCAAAAACTATTCCCCCGAAATCCTCATTCATTTGAAATATTTTACGAAGGGAGAAAGTTACATCCCTGCATTCAATCGGGCCTGGGAGGGTAAAAACTATTTGTTGAATCAAGACACCCTAACTCGCTTTACTCATAGCCAAATAGAATACACTCCCGAAAAAACAACAGCTCCACACATCCAGGATTACTTCAACAGCTTGGCTCGGGGAGAGCAAAAGTGGCAAACCATTTCCGACGAACCCGATTTTCGGGTAGATGGCAATCGGATTATGGAAAGATACCGGCCTCAGCACCACTTGTTCCACCACCGACGCAAAGCGAAGTTCTATAGGAGTCGCTATGCCTCCTCTTACGGAGGTTTGTTTAAGGCCAAGGGCAAATTCAGGGAAGTGTCCGTGGGATGGGATTACAACGAACCCAGCTCAGGAGGGTTTGCGCGCGAAGAAAATTTCAAGGACAAATTCGAACTGTCCACCGAAGCAGACGGGTCTATTTATCGAGTTTATTGTCCATCAGACCTGGACATTAGAGGCAGCTGGAAAGATGTGGAATTTTACTCGGATTCCACTGCCAAGGACCAGACATCCGTATTCTTTAGTCATTCCGTCTCCGATCCCAGAAGCGGCGCTGGACAGAAAAAAATTCGCAAAACATTTGACGACTGCGCCTACTGGAAACCGAATCTCTTAACCGATTCTAACGGAAAAGTAAGTGTGAATGTCACCTTTCCCGAAAACATCACACGCTGGGATGGATATGCTTTGGCCATGACCGCCAACAAACAGAGCGGCAGGGGACAAGTCTCCACCAAAGCCTACAAACCACTCGTAGCCACACTCTCCATGCCTCGTTTCCTGTTGGTAGGCGATACCAGTTTTGTAGTAGGTAAAATCATGAACTATGGGAAGGACGATTCTAAATTAACTACAACGTTCTTGTCCGGCGGAAAACTTCTTCAACAAAAAACTCATACGGTCAGTAAGGGTGTAAATGAAAAGCAATTAATTGCCCCAACAAAGACAGATAGCATTCAACTGGAGTATTCTTTACAAACACCATCTGGTTATGGAGATGGGGAACAACAAACTATTCCTGTACTCCCAATAGGGAGCGAAGAAGCCAAAGGAGAATTCTATTACCTGCCTAAAGACACGCTCTTCCGTTTGCCTTTAGACACGAGTGGTAAAACGGAAATAACGGTCGTGGGTAATGACCTGGACTTTCTCCTCTCCAAACTCAAAAACATACAGGATTATCCTTATTTCTGCAATGAACAGATTGCATCCAAGCTGAATGCCCTGCTCATGGAGAAAAACATCTTTCAAAAGCAAAGCAAAGCTTTCCAGAAGGAAAGGGAGATCTCCCGTCTGATCAAGAAGCTGGAGAAATCTCAGAACGAAAAAGGAGCCTGGGGATGGTGGGATGATTCTCCCAAAGTGAATGTTTTCATGACCGCATACATTACCCATGTATTGAATAAGGCCTTAAAGGCCGGATATGCCAGCACTGCTTTCCAGAAAGGGATCTCTGCACTAGCTTTTGAACTGCCGGGACTGGAAGGAGATCTGTTGGTATATACGATGAGTATCCTTTCCGAATGCAAAGCCCTTCCTGAACCTGAGCGCTACCTTTCCAAAGCAGGTAAAAGCAGTAGCATCAGTACCTGGAGCGGGTACACACTCATTCATATTCGTCAGGAGAACAACCTGGATGCGAAAGCGGAGATTACCAAACTGCTCGGAGAGAAAAAAGAAACCGCCCTGGGTGCTTGTTACTGGGGCATGGCAGGAACGGAATGGTTTGATAACAGTGTACAGCTAAGCCTGATGGTTTACCGCATCCTGGAAAAACAAGGGGGGCAAGAAAAAATGCTGGAAGGAATCCGAAAATATTTCCTCGAGCACAGCGATCGCAACCTCTTCCGAAATACCTTCGAGACGGCCTCTATTTTGGAAACCATTCTGCCTTCCCGTCTTTCTTCTATTTCAGAGACCAAGGAAAAAACAGTGATCACTCTGAAAGGGGGATTGAACAAAACCATTGATCATTTCCCTTACACCACCGCTTTCAAATCCAGCAGTCCTCAATTGGAAGTTGCCAAAACAGGAAAAACGTCGGTGTACTTTTCACTTTATCAGCGTTCCTGGAAAGCGGCACCCGATAAGAAAGAGGAACTGTTCAGCATTAATACTCATTTTGAAACAGAAGGGAAAACAAGCAACAAGTTGGAGTTCGGAAAAGCGGCTACCCTCATCGTGGAAGTGACCGCAAAGAAAAAAGGAGATTACATCATGCTCGAGATCCCTATCCCTGCCGGATGCAGCTATCAGGACAAGCACCAGTCTTCCGCAAGCAATGAAGTGCATCGGGAGTATTTCAAAGATAAAGTGGTGATCTTCTGCGAAGCGATGGCTGTGGGTACCTGGAAGTATGAAGTAGAACTTCAGCCCCGATATACTGGTACTTATTCCATGAATCCCTGCAAGGCCGAGCTGATGTATTTTCCGTTTTTGTTTGGGAGGACGGAGGTGAAGAGGGTTGGGATTGAGTGAAGAGTATGAATGATACGGATACGCGAGTGCACAATGAACAATGCATATCTATGCCGTCCGGTTTATCTGGCGCGCCCCTCGACTCCGCTCGGGGACCGCTGCTTTTATTTTTATTCGTGTGATGACAGAGAACACTTCGACTCCGCTCAGTGTCCGGGGGACATACTTTGACTTCGCTCAGTATAAATGGAACTAGTGATACCCTATTTTTTCAGACAGCGCTATTTTACTTTTAGCAAAATTCCCAGTACCAAAAGCAATTTCCTTGCCTTGTTCATTCAAGAGCCTGGACTCTGCAACAAACAAGTTCTCTGATTTGTATCGGATTTCCCCAACGGCTTTCAGTAAGCCTGCAGAGGCAGGCCTGACAATATTTAAATTGAATGAAGTCGTTAAAACAAATACATCTTCAACACTGGAACTGACGGCAAAGAATGCGGCATCATCCAGGAGTTTAAAGTAGACGGAGCCATGTATGGCACCCAATGCATGAAAATATTTTTCAGCTATGACAAGACCTATTTCAGCACCATTGGGGTAAATACGAATGGTGGTGGTATCAAATATCGATCGGTTGATATTGGCCTTCAAATACATTCTTTCCAGTTTACTGTAATGTTCCTGATTCATAATTGAAATTTATAGCGCTTAATGCATAAAAAGTGTAAAGCATATCCCTTGGTGCGGATATGACGGGAAAGATACGGATACTCTGGCGCACAACAAACGCTGCATATCCGCACCATAGGGGCCCGTGTTACTTTGCAAATAACCCATAAGAAGCCGACAGACCAAAGCTGAACATTCTGAAATCATTCAGTGGGTACTGAGGAGCCTGTGACTCTGCACTTGTTTTACCCATTGCACCGAAAAGTTGACCGTTTTCATAGGCATTGTTTTGATAAAACACGTCTGTGGTATAATAACCTGATCGGGTTAAGGGTAGATTGACCCTGAAATCAAGATTGAGCGGATGTCCTCCCACAGCGAATTTATAGCCCACACCTCCTACAGCCGACCAACGAGCAGTACTGTACCCATCCATCGATGCGATCATTGAGGAATTATCCACAGACCTTTCGGAGAGTATATAATTCGTGTAGTGATCAGTGGTACGGGTTTCATCCGACTCCAGGGTAGCGGAAGTGATCAGGCTTAAGCGCATGCCTCCAAGAATATAAACTCCGTTTTCTTTTTGGAATTCATATTTCATAAGCAAAGGAACCTGAAAACCGTAGGTGCGCATCTTAAATTCTGAATTGACATTGATGATGCGTTCATTTCCGTTTCCATTTAAGGTTGAGTTTTGGTATGCCAAGTCGTATTTAGACATTTCATCACCAAAAGTCAATTCTCCGAGCAGATATAAGCCCTTGCTTATATGGTAGGTTGCGAATGCACCTATACCTATGCCCGGCTCAAGTTTAGAGGTACTGGTCCAATTGGTAATGTGCGGATCAATAATCCGCTGAGCATCCAGACTGCTCTGCAGGTTGGAGGAGTGTATATCTCCAAGAGTCAGGTCGACTGTCGGTCCTATGTTAAAACGGGTTTCCTTAGTTGTGTTTTGCGGTGTCTTCATCACAGGAGTTAAATCGGCATCTTGAGCCCAAAGCCCATTTGCTAATCCCAAACTCATGATTAACAGGGCGGTTTTGTTAGAATTTTTCATGGCCGTTGTTTTTAAGTTGGATTATTTTTGTCTGTTATTCTTACTCAAAATTAATCCATCCTTAACTTATCTTGAAATTTGCGGAGCCTTATTCGTTGAAGCTCTCGGAATCATTCTTGAACGGATGCTCGCGTTGCTTCAACTCTTGTTTTTCATCGGTCAGTGGAAAAAAAGGAGCAATTTATTTCATTACATTGCGTTTAACAGACATATCCCCAGCCTATGAAAGCCTATTTGTTTTTTTTATTTTTCTCCTTTTTATCAATTATCTCCTGGTCTCAAACCTCCGGTAATGTATATATTAAAGCTTCTACCCCCCGGGATATTGAACATGCTCCAGATTTAGATTATCCTGCTTTTAACCTGACCGAACTTTACCGAGCTGATTCAAGCCTGGCCGGAAAGATGAAGTATTTTGAACTCAACTACCTAAACCCTCCACTCAAACTCAAAGGCTGCACCTACTTTTATCCAAATCAAAAAGGGAATGTTTTTCAAGTTGAGCGCAAACTCGGGAAAACCAGTCTTCAGCCTGCCGTTAAAGATACCTTTAGGAATATGGATGGGACCTACTATATGGAGGATAATCCGGATTGGGAGGGCCATCTACAACGATGGGATCCGGATGGCAAAGATGCTCCGGCTTTTCTTCGTTTTTATGCCGATACCACTTTACGTGGCAAACCACGAATCCTAGCTGGAAGGCAGGAAAATCTGGACCGCGCAACTCCTCCCCATCTATATTCCCAGATAGGCCCCGATCCCTTTTTCTATAAGTTTGGTTGCACCAAATCATTCTCTGAGATCTATCGTCCTTTTTATTTTAAAAATACAGAAGTCAGTAATCTGGAATACCGTGAATTTGTTATGTGGGTAAGAGACTCCATAGCCAGGACTATTCTTCTCCGGAATCATTTCAACCAGTTTGGGGCAGGAAAGGATCAAAAGACAGGACGAGAAGTTCTGAACTGGAAAATCAAACTTGACTTTCAAGACACCTTGTACTCAAAATGCCTGGATTCACTGATGTTGCCGGAGCAGGAGCGATTTTATACCCGCAGGGAGGTGGATAGCAGGAAACTGGTTTATAGTTATGATCCCTATCCTTATGAAAAAAAAACAGGGTCATCAAAACATTCCTTGCTATCCCGATACTTTGCGCTGGGTTCTTGATTTCGCTTATTCGTATAACGAACCCATGACCAATATGTATTTCTGGCATCCGGCTTACAATGATTATCCGGTGGTGGGTGTCAATAAATTTCAAGCCGAAGCATTCTTGCATTGGAAAACGGAACGAGCACAGAAAGAACTCAATAAGGAGCACCCAGATCTGAAAATTGAGTATGATCTTCCTTGGGAATATCAGTGGGAGATGGTGGCATCCTCTCAAAAAGGGAAAGAAGGCCCAACCGTCTTAAACACAGGCTTCAATGTCACGGAAGACCGGAGTTACCTGACCGATCTGCGCTTAAATTGGTTCGATACGTTAACTACTCAAATCCCGGAAAAGGATGATAGTAATCATATTCATTTGCTTTCCATGAACCTTCATCCTTCCCGTCTGACCATCGATTTGCAACAAGCAGTCCTGGCTCCAGGAACTTTAATAGTAGATGGTTTTTTTCATACCGCTCCTGTTGATTTTGATCAGGCCCTCTCCTGGTTCAGCGATAGCAAAAAGAAAGCATTGCACTTTGGAAACAGTTCCGATGCGCTAAGAGAAATGGGGTTGGAGCAGTTTAAAATTAACCGTGATGCCAACGACATCTGTTACATGGGAGGTAATCTATCGGAATGGATGAAGGATTCTTATAAAGACAACTGGTTACCCATCTATACTCGTCGTCACCAACTCATGAAGAAACTACCGGAAAAAGATATCCAACTCCTGGCCAACTTAGAGGATTATTACAACTCCAAATGCGATACTAACGGCTACCTCGTCAGAGGAGCCAACTGGAGTGATGAGCGGTTCAGCAATTTTTATGGTAAAAACAAGGCAGGAATGAATGCCAAGACTTTTGTTAGTCCTTCTCGGGCGCATTGTACTCTGGGGTTTCGCTATGTGGTGAGGGTGATTAGGAAGGGGGAGGGGTTGGGGGGAGAATAATTTGATGTTTTATAATGTTAGCTTCCAACCAACCGTAATAATAAACCATCCAGGGCACAACTATGGCTGAATACCCGAGCCATGGGGCCTGGTTCAAACGAATTTCAAATCTGAATTTTAAAGGAGTGGCGAAACTAATTTAAGAAAGTTGTTGCCCGTCTGCTTTTGTTCTTCTGGCTTTAATCTCATTAACTATATGTCTTACCTTCTTACCTTTTACAATCCAGGTGATTAGCAAAATAATCCCAACTAAGAATATTCCAGCACCAGTGTAAAGTGTTCCCCAAACTAGCCGTGAACAAGGTTTTTCACTATCATTGGAAATCGTGGGGATCATACTACCAACAAGCGACCCTGACAAAGAAAATAAGAAAATGGATAAATTTAGGTATATCGGAAGGTCAACGCCTTTTGCCAACGTGTCAAGCTCAGAATGATCAATAGAATAAATAACAAGCTCCTTGTCGTAAGGGACATGTTTAATTCTAGGTTGAATCTGTTTTTCTTCTTCGCTTGTTGCCATTATGCTCAAATTACTCTTACGGACGCTCGGACTGTTCCAATAATTCATGTTACAATTCGATAAAATAGCATAAACGGCTAAAATCTTACATGATTTTGTGTAAGAAACAGCCAAATTTCAGTG
>Ga0207068_1066_pt1 | contig 30786 bp, 19 predicted proteins | sample Alteio_BWMinCont_23_FD_153475 | JGI IMG/M metagenome (GOLD analysis project Ga0207068, IMG submission 153475) | Enriched cells from forest soil in Barre Woods Harvard Forest LTER site, Petersham, Massachusetts, United States -... | ecosystem: Environmental > Terrestrial > Soil > Temperate forest >... | reverse complement strand
CGTCTATCAATGGCACACCTTACACAGGAATACAACCGGATCCTAGACCAGGGTTTTCACCGCCATCAGTACGCCCTGAATTATTGTCCAATACAGGAATGTTAACAATGCTGCGCGATCATATGCTGCAAATGGATAAGGATTTCAGAGCTGAAAGTAAAGAAGCAGCAGCGATCAATTATCCAATAGAAAAATGGACTGAAACAATAAAATTGGCAACAATAAAAGAGTTAGAAGCAGTAGAGCAATCATTAGCAAGTACATTTCCTCTCGCAGAAGAATCAAAAAAATCGCAAGATGCAATCAATGCTGCGTTTATTAGCGATCGTACTCTAAAGGAAAATGAAACGAAAGAATTACGTGACATGATAAAAAATGGATTCTCTGCTGCGTTTGATATAGCCGCATCAGCAGCTTTAGGACCTGTTGGTAATATGGTATCCGGAATTGTAAAACAAGCTTTTGACGAATTAAAAAAGCAAGTGCCCACTCTACGTGATGAGCTTGGTAATGCACTTGCCTTTAAATTAGTAGGTGACCCCTATGCTGCACCAGAAGGTGAGGCGAAAGCAACAGCCGCAAGTTATATTACAAAACAATTAATGGCTGCGCGTCAGCAAATTAGAGCCGTGTTTGAACAAAAGTTTGCAAAAGAAAATATAGAAGAAGTGATAGCGCAAGTAACAAAAAAAATATTAGAGGATAATCCAAATAAAATATTTAGCAGCGTTGAATTACATGATGCTGTCGAAAAAGAAATGTCTAAAGTTATTAAGCAATGGAAAGATGATTATGATATTGCATTAGTATCATTTAATAGCAAGGTTAGCGAATTATCTGAAAATTCTAAAGCACAAATGATAACCCGCGATGTCGCCTCCATCGCAAAAAAAATGACAAACATCGAAGTGTTTAAGGGTAAATTAGATAACATTAATGATTTTTGTGACCACTTTCCAGAATTATGGAGGCAAGCAAAAGGACGATGGGGGAATGATATTTTAATTGGTGCGATCGAAAGTTCGACTTGGTTAGGTGGTAAAGAAAATGCAGATTTACGTAAATCATTAGGATTTATTAAAAAAACGCAAATTGAAAAAACAAGCGGCGAGAAATTAATGAATAGCGCTATTCAAAAAGGTATAGAGAAAGTTGAAGATTTAAAGCAATCATTCGGCTTGACTAAATATAGTTATATTCAACGTCAACGTTTATTGACTGCATTTGCTGCTAATATTGTGGTATTTAGTTTAAATAAACACTGCGGTTCAGAACTGACTTCGATTACAGTCACGCCACAACAAAAAGCTGCTGCTTTGTTAGATATTTTCACCGCAGCTGCACGCCTGCCAGAATTTGGTAGTCGTTCAAATTCAGAGAATAATCTTATCTTTCGCTTAATAAAAACAATGCCGGATGTTAATAAAATGTTGAATGATGTCAATGTAATGCGCGAGCTAATGAAATTGCGCTTCGCACCTGAGACAAAACCATTATTAAAGTCTGATGAAGTTGCATATCTCGATACATTAATGTGGTCGCATATACCTAAAGTATTAATTGTTCCGCTTACGTTACAAGCTAAACAGGCAATACATGCGGCAAAAGGAGCAGATGAAAAAATTGTTGCGATAACTAAAATGCTCAACGTGATTACTGAAATTCAACAATTACCACGACAGTATCAGATAGATTACAAAAATGAATTTAATAATGACTTGCGCCATTGCCATAACGCCATTCCTAAACCACTGGATGCACGAACCCTGAAGATGCTAACGCTTGCCGTGACTAAGCAAAATAAACAAGCCGTATTGGAGGCGCAACCTAATGCGGATCCTGCAAAACAGGCACACGTTATTGTTCAATGTTTATTACTAACCAACGCATTACAACAACATCAAGGAGCCCATGTAACCGATCTCACCGCAAAACAACCGTTACTTGAGCTAATTCGACAGACACCCGAAATTGCTACATGGCTTAAAAATCCTGCTGTGCTCGAGCAAATTAAGAAGCAGGATGGTTATGGTCAGTTGCCGCAAAGATTACATCACGCATTTCAAGATGTTACGCATGTTCAGCAACATTTAAATGATACGGTTGATAAGCGTATCAAAGAATTAGTAAATCAAGCCAAGCAGCAATTAATAGAGGAACAAGGACCTGACAAGCAAGAAAGTGTGATGTTGGAATTATTAGCTAAAATAGCCACGTTACAGTATTTTCGTGGAACAGATAAAAGAGAAATTATCTCAACCATTATCATGGATGAAAATGTAAGAAATATCCCTGGAATGGAGAAGCTGTTTCAGGATCCCGATATTAAATCAAAGCTTCGTATCTGCATGTTAAAAATGGAAGCTCCACCTATACCTGATGAAGTGCAAAAATTATCAATGCTAGAATTCAAAGTGCTAAACGATGTGTATAAAGGTGATTATCAGGAATATGGAAAGAAAATTTTAGATAAACAAGTGCACATTTCTGCAGAGCAGAAGTCAGCAGAGTTAGGCTCAAGTCAACAATCAAATTCTAAAATTTCAAAAGAAACTCAAGTTGCCATTCGAGAAGATGTTGTTCTGTTAGTTAACATATCCACTCAACTTAATAACTATTTAAAAAATAATGACGGTAATCCACTATTTAAAGGAGCGATCGAACTATTGCAGGAACGAGTAAAGGACATGAAGAAAATATTAGACAATAAATCACCTCCCTCGCCATTATCCGATGGTGATTATAAATTATTAAAATTAGCGGTAGCGGCTGCACGTGAACAAATCGCAAAAGAATCCGGTACAATAAAATTCAAGGTCAACCAAATAAAAATATTTGGAAAATCAGGCAATGAACGGGAGAAACTAAATCATTTATTTAATGTGGTTGATAAGGTGATAAATACCGAATTGACTAAGCGTCAGCACGTATCCACCTCATTAAAAAATCACTAAATATAGACTGGAAGAACAGATAAAAAAAGGGCCTTTGCAGGCCCTTATATGTCGAATCACAAGCTCACGACTTAGAAATTACTTGGTAAATTAAGGTAATGTTGTTTATGTGCTTGATCATATACATAAACCAAACCAGTACATCCAGATGTTGCTGGAATTTGAGCATGTCCATCATCACCAATTTTAAAAGTACACGTACGTTGATTTGGCATGGATGGATTCGATGTGATTGTCACGTTGCTGTTTAACTGCGGTGTAATTACATAATTACCGCTCGGATCTTTTTTTCCAGCAGGCGTTGTCACAATTGTATTTTTATCCACTGTTGCCACCATGATAGTGTAGGTGAGGGTGCTCACTTGATCGCGATTAACCGTCACATTCACAGGTGTTTTTGATTTTTCATCACCGCAAATACTATACATGGAATAGCCGAATGGGCCCTGATTTCCAATGCTTGAAGCATCAGGGAATCGATATGTGTTTCCATCGACGGAACTTATGCGTGCGCTTTGGTTCCAATTCCATATTTCATACTGAGTAACGGTTGCACCGGTCGGTTTAGTCCAATTGAGAACAATTGGTTTGGATACATCGGCATCCGCATCCGGTTTACTAATTAATGGCGCATTACAATCTTTAGGCGGTGGCGTTGGTTGTGACATTGCTGATGCCATGACATAAAGTGTATTTGCTTTTGAATCACCATCATCGTATGTAGCTGCATCCGATTGAGCAGCCATATTCCATAATTGATTTTGATCAGCGGCAGTCGTTGCACCAAATATAGCGCCTTTTGCATTGACCCATTTCCATGACGAAGTATCGCTGAGTGTTGGTATCAACGGTTTTAATTTCGCACTATAAAATTGATCAATCCACGGCTTGGTTAGAAATACTTTTGAAATTTGCGTGAACGGCATCATGATAATGCCATATCGATACTCAGGATTTGCTCCAAAAAAAGTAATATCCTCAGCTTTGCCATTCCAAACAAGCGTCATGGAAAGATGGTCTTTTTGATATCCCACTTCCGTTCCATCTTTTGTTTTGTAGGAATAATCATCACTGCCTTTTGGAAGTTGCCAGTAGTGATGTGCCGCACGAATTTCACGTGCTAATAAAAATCGACCCCAGGTTTCAAGATCGCTGTTATTGATCGCTTGTCCATAAACCGCGAGACCATAATATGCGTTGACAGATTCACTGATCGATTCTTGATTTTTACCATCACCTGTTGCCCACAAACCTTCTGCCCAGGAATGACCATCAAAGTCATCTTGCATACGTAATCGTGGTAAATAAGGATCGTTGATATTCGGATTCGCATAATCACGAATCAGTGTTTCAGTCCATTGTTGTGGTGTGTAAGTTTGACCTGGGACATTTGTTTTTAACCATGTCGGATCAAATTTTGCAATTACACCTAATCCATAAATAAAATATCCATAATGGAAATGATGATCGTTATAAGTATAGTTACCAAAGTCGGGACAATTTTTTCCGTCCTCAATAACGCCACCAAACGTCGTATCATAAACCAGTACACATTGATTGGATGACGCATTTACACCAATCCAGTATGTCGTCAAATATTTTTTCATGCTATCTAACAAGGCATCACGATTTGTTGTATCTTGAATTTGATCAGCGATAACAACTAATCGACCCGCGCGTGCTAATTCTTTACCGCCATAGTAAGCATCTTTCGCCCACTGTTTGTAATTGAGTACTTTGCTTGAACCATCTGGATTTTTAAGATTTAAATCATCACGTAATGCGGATTGAATTGCTTTAACTTGTGCATCGGACAATGATGTTGTGTCTTGCAATGCAACGGCAGGCAATGTTTCTCGCATACCGAGTGATGCGCTTTTTGAAGCACCATCATTCACAACACTTAAAGTGACACCTGTTGCTGATCCTTTCATGGTGCGATATTGAAGCCCTGGTGCTACGGATTGCACTAAGGATTTTTTGTTTTGAAAAAGAATTTCTGTTTGATGGGGCAGAGTCGTCATCAACAACGGTGTTGATGGATCTTGATCATCGGCTATCACATCATATTTGAAATTCACAATTTCAGCATCTGCATCATTTGCAGAATGTGTAGTTATAACTTGCCCGCTCAATGGAATCACACGTGCGCTTTTATCTAAAGCACCGCTGGTATCACCTGATTCAACATGAGCACCTAAGACTTTATCATCCATTACATCACTTTGCAGTGCGACACGAATCCAAACATTATTACTCATATTACTTGTTGAGACTAAGGTTCGCAAATCACTGAGACGTTTAAATGATGTTTCGACTTGTGAATATAAAATCCAGGTTTGTTTATAAGGACCATCGTTGATAGTAATGGTATGTCGTTTAAGAGAAAGTCCATCTTTTCCACCATCTAATTCCATAACATAGGTGCTTTTGATCATGGGTTTTGCATTGCTATAAAAGACAGTGGTATAAGGTGAGCCGCGCACAATTGGCGCAACCATCTTCGTGTCTCCTGCAGTCCAGCTTAATGTCACTGACAGTGATGGCGTTGCATTCTGCGGTGAAGCAATCGTTTCGTTTAAAACGATGGGATTATTGTTGGCATCTGCAGCTAAGAAATTAATGACAGGCTGAATATGTGATAACCATGACTGATCATTCAGCAATTCACGTTGAGTACTGTAACCTACACCCAAACCTAAGTCTTGGTTGCTAGCATTTTTTAATGCATTTATCACGTAGGGATATACGCTGATTGGAAAACTGCCCTTGGTTGTTCTCTGGACTTGATCATCATAAAGAGCCACGTCTCCAAACCAGGCATTAGTCGGATACGGTTTATTGATAGATCCCCATAAATTTTTAATAAGAAGTTGAGTGCCTTCTGGATTCGTTGTGGTATGGAAAATAGTGCTAGGATCAACTGCTGGCAGTATATCTGCCATAGCAATGGGTAAGGATGTTGCGACAATAGACGATAACCCTAATACGATCAGCTTTTTCTTTATTGAATAGGACATTTTTTCCTCGCAATTGTGTCAATGTATTTAAGACTTTCTTAAGAAAGTCTTAAGATTTTATTAAGGTTTGATAATAAAATCTACTCTTTTTTGAAAAGGTGATCATTTGGGTGCAATGCGAGGCATCACAAGTGCGCACTAATTGCGCACTTGTGGTTTGAACAGATTTTCTTACAATGAGTTAATAATTACTGCTGAACACCAGCGACGATCCAATTGGACTCTGAAGAATATTTTCGGAAATGCCACGTTTCATCGAGTGGTGTTGGGTTTGCATTGGCATCTTCTCGAATTAGCCCTGTAAATCGCACGCTTGCAAGTGTTGCTTGTGATTCAATCGTGATATCCAATAATTCAGCATCTAATTTCACAACGTCTGTTTGATTGGCGGCATCGCCACGTTCTTGTAATTGTAATTGAATTTCACCAAACACTTCAGGTGAAGTAAATTCGCGTAAATCAGCTAAATTTTTACTGTCATACGCGGCCTGTAAACGAATAAATTCAACTTTCGCTGCTCGCAAAAAACTCTCAGGCTCAAATCCAGCAGGATAGACAGTGGTAGAGTGAGAAGATGGGGATGTAGACGATGAATAATCTCTGAATTGAGAAACAGTGTCATTCGCTGCAGGACTACCTTGCATGGAATTATATTGCATGGGTGACTGCATCCTGCTGCGTATTAAATTCCAAATCATAAAACCAATACCAGCAATCACAAGCCATGTCAGCAACCCGCCGCCTATTCCTTTACCCATTAAAAGATAAGATAAAAGACCGCCTGCAGCAAAGCCTGCCAATGGCCCCAACCATCTGCCGAGTCCAGGACGCTGTTGTCCAGATTGAAAGGGCATTGCGGTTTCACGCGGTTTAGAATAACTACTGACTGAACGTTGATAACCAAAGCTGCCTCCACCACCAAATCGTTTTGCATCTGCATGATTAATCAGCATTCCTAATGTCATAAAGCAGATAAGTAAAATTGAAATCATGTTACGCATGCTAGTTCCTCAAATTAAAAATATTATTAAAAACAATGGATTGTAATTATACGTATTGTTCTTGTTATCTGTTCTTCTTGTAAGCGTACTATACTGTAGTTACGAGGAAATAACATGCCTACATCGCAAGTTATGCTTATGTAAATTCTCCCTAGGAAGGCTAAATTACATGTAAATCCGCCTTGATAAGAAATATATACATGATATAATTGTGTCATGGAAATCAAAAAAAGACTATTAAACATTCAGTTACCGTCTGCTAAGTCCGCCTTTTTATGGGGGCCGCGAAAGGTTGGTAAAAGCACTTGGATTCGTAACAATATGAAGACGTCGATTGTGATCGACCTTCTAAAAACCGATGTTTTTGCAGATTATGTTTCCAGACCCTCCTTGTTGCGTGAACGTTACAGCGAAACGAAACAGATAATTGTGATTGATGAAGTGCAAAAGGTGCCTGATATATTAAATGAGGTGCAGTGGTTAATTGATAATTGTTCTATTTCGTTTTTATTAACAGGATCCAGTGCGAGAAAATTAAGAAAAACACATGCCAATTTATTAGGCGGTCGTGCTTGGCGGTATACAATGACACCGTTATGTTCTGCTGAAATTCAGGATTTAGATATAGAACAAGTGATGCTAACGGGTTTATTACCTTCTCATTTGCTCTCCACTGATCCCATTCAAGATCTTCGGGCATACGTTGCGGATTATTTGAAAGAAGAAATTGCCGCTGAAGCTGTTATACAAAATATTCCGAGTTTTGCTGAATTTTTACATATTGCTTCAGTCACTTCAGGAGAAATACTTAATTATACAAATGTAGCAAGAGAAGCAGGCGTAAATGCAAAAGTAATTAGAAATTATTTTCAAATTCTTGAAGATACTTTGTTGGGTTATCGACTTCAAGCCTGGAAGAAATCACCTAATCGTCGACTAGCTGAAACAGAAAAATTTTATTTATTTGATGTAGGCGTTGCAAATTATCTTGCACGACAAAAACCTAAACTAGGTTCCAGAGAATTTGGCAAGTCATTTGAGCATTTTATATTGATGGAATTAAAAGCCTATCAAGCATATCGCAATCCAGAATTACCGCTTCATTATTGGCGAACAAGTGGTGGACTTGAAATCGATTTTATTTTAGGTGATATGGAGTGTGCGATCGAAATTAAAACTTCAACGCGTATCGATCATCATGCGGCTAAAGCTTTAAAAACTTTACAAGAAGACCATACATTAAACCGATCTATTATTGTGTCATTTGAATCAGAGCCAAAAAAATTAAATAAAAATATTGAATGCATTCCTTGGAAATTATTTTTAGAAATGCTGTGGGCGGATCAACTTATTTAATTGATTTCCGCTTTGGTTTATCATTAATTTTTTCAAATGTTAACAAAGCGATGACTTTATATTGCACACCTTGATTGATGGTAAAATACTCAAAATACCAGGGGGTTTTAAATTAGCTTGCGCATTCTGAGATGGGATGTAAGAATTCCGAGCCATTTTAAATAAAAATAACAATCGGAGCTCATGATGTTTAGAAGCGATTATGAAGATCGTCGATCATGCGCAAGCGTGCATCAATTTATTTTAAATCCAATCATAAAAGGTATACGTTATATCTGGGGTAACAAATCCGTTACAGCCATTTCAACACTTTCAACAGTTGCTACCGCACTTTATGCGTTAACCTTTTATTCCGGAGTTCAGCCGCAAAACATTAGTAATGAATGGTGGAACTCAATGACAACGGCAATACAACTTTTTTCAGTGATGAATGCCTGTGTTGCAGCAATCGTTAATATGCTAATAAACGCAAAATATTTGCCTTTGGCGGGTGTTAAACTTAAAAATAATTTGAGCCATGCTTGCGAATCATCAAGTGCGCTCTTAGAAAATATGATATGTCTTTTAGGCGGTATCATGGTCGGTATTATTTATGGCGCACAATCATATAATGCATTTTTGTGGGCAAATATCGTTTTCAGTATCATTTCAGGTTTAAGTAATTTTTTATCTTATTCCGCAAGACGATATAATAGCCTTGTCGATTTAACTGGAAAATTAAAAGATATTTTCAACAGTGATCGCAAGTTTCAACAAGAGTGTCTAACACAATTAAAGCATTTGAAACCGGAACATGTTCACGAGTTTGCAAAGTTTAATGAAATGCCTCTTAATGAAGACACTGTATATTCGTTTTTAACAGCATTATTTGATAAAGCGAATAACAATGAATCTGTCGCTTCTCTATTTTATGAAAAAACACGTGCTGATTGTTTGAAGGAGACAGGGCTCACGTTCATGAAATTTGCCATTGGATTATTTTGTGCTCCCGCAGCGTTCTGCGTTGGTATTCAAAATGGAAACGATGGTATGAAAATTCTAACAAATAATTATTCAGACAATTTGAGTAATATCGCAAAATTTAGCTTAGTATTTACACCTAGTCTTGTAAACGCCATATTTTATTATATTTCAGGTTTCGGATGTATCGATTCGGTAATAGACATGTACGATCGGATTCAAGACAATAAAAAACATATATTCACAGCTTTTTTTGCATTTTTTCTTAATGCGTTATGTGCAACTGCTTATTTTGACATTGCTAAAGGCACAGAGGGCACCAACAATATTCTCGGCATTCAGTCGGACACACCATTTGGTGATGTACTTAATTATTTGTTTTTACTTTCTGCTTTTATTACAGGTATAAATAATACAGACAGCCTATTTCAGGATAAAAATCCCAGTGTAAAAAATGTGAGGAGTATTTCGCGTTGGCTAGAACATAATAAGCTTTCAGAAGAACATATCACTGCATTACGTCAGCTCGAATTTTTTCGACCTAAGTCGACTGTATTACCAGACGAAAGCAAACCAGAAAAAGACCTGACAAAACGACTTTTGAGTACTTACAGTATTGCAAAATAACATCACTATTGTTTTAATGTCATGATAGTTTAACAGGAATCTTCTTATGCCAAAAATCAAAGTGAATGATATTGCGATGTACTATGAAATTCACAGTAAAGGTGATCCAATTATTTTTATTCCTGGATTCAGTTCAGATCATCTAATTTGGAATCCAACTATTGAGTTTTTTAAAGATAAGTATCAAGTCATTCTGTTAGATAATAGAGGTTCTGGTCAAACAGATGCGCCTAAAGGACCGTATAGCTTAGAACAAATGACCGATGATATAGCCGCATTTTGTCAGCAGCTTTCTATTAAGCATGCCATTTTTGTCGGTAATTCCATGGGTGGTTTCATCGCACAAATGCTTGGCCGTAAATATCCAGAATTAGTGCGTGCATTAATCATCACTAATTCAACGATGTCTGTTGCCTGCGCTTTTAATATTTACCTAAAAGCGCAATTGGAATTGCTCAAAGCAAATGCGCCTCTCGCTTCAGTGATTAAAGCATCTTTAGGTTGGGTTTTTTCGTATCGATTTTTATCTCAACCGGGTGTGATGGAACTACTCATTAAAATGACTCTTGAAAATCCCTATCCGTTTACAATGACAGGATATGAGGGTCAATTGGCTGCACTTGAAAAATTTAATTCAACATCATGGGCTCATGAAATCAAAGCGCCAACGTTTGTTATAGCGGGTGATGAAGATTTAATTTTTCTCAAAGAATCAGTTGAGGCATTAGCCAATCTTATCCCAAACTCAACGTTTCATTCTTTCAAAGAATGCGGCCATATACCGGCAATCGAGTTTCCTGAGGAATTTTTTAGCAGGGTAAATAACTATATTCACGCATTATAGATCAAGTGTATACTGCGTTCATAAATTATCATCGGAGGAATCATGGAGACTGAAGAAGAAAAAATGTTAAAGCATGCTGCACTGAGTCCGGTTATTGAGAAAGAATTATTCAAGTCAAGAATTTTGCTTTTATACGGTGAAATGACCCCTGTTTTATCTGAAAAAATTGTAGCTCAATTGATTGCCTTAGCGAGTATTAATAACGAACCTATCACCATGTATATTAATTCACCAGGCGGTCATGTGGAGTCGGGAGATTCCATTTACGATCTTATCCAATTCATCAAACCCGTTGTGCGTGTTATTGGTACAGGTTATGTGGCGAGTATTGCAACGCATATTTTTCTTGCCGCTCAATTGGAAAATCGTTTTTGCTTACCGAATACACGTTTTCTTATCCATCAACCTCTTGGTGGTTCACGCGGTCAAGCGACTGACATTGAAATTCAAGCACGTCAAATATTAGAAACAAAGAAAAGAATCAACGCTATTATTGCAGAGCGCACAGGTCAGCCTTTATCACGCGTAGAAAAAGACACAGAACGTGATTTCTGGCTTACACCTGAAGAAGCGATCAGTTATGGTATTCTGAGTCGTGTTGTTCGCTCAGTAAGTGAGATTTGAAGAAATTTGTTATACCGCGTATGTTGGGCTTTCAGCCCAACCTGCACGCTCTTAAGGATTCATTAAGCTATTCATTATTATAATCATACTTGATAAGGAATCATGATTATAAAATGGAGGCTTTAAATGAAGACCAGCAGGCCGCTTTCAATAGAAGATTTTTTGGCGAGCATCGTTCCATTTTTACCACTTGAAAACATTCCAAATCTTTATCTAAATCGATATTCTCAAGAGGCTTTAGAAAAATTAAGAAGATCGCTGCGATTTCTAAGAAGCATCAACATACAGTCTCCCTCATTACAAAATGAGGCAAAGAAAATTCTTGATGATCCAATGTTCGTATATGATGAATCGAATCCTGAATTAAAATCCGCGTTAGTGAAAATATTAAGTGGAGAAATCGATATCCCCACACTGTTTATACTTCAAAAACAAAAATTAAAATATCAGGCGCCGAATTGTGACTCTGAGTTAAAAGTTGCTGGTGATTTCTTCAGAGGAGCGGGTGAATTACACGAGCAAACACGCGTTAGCCTTCCTTTTGGGGCCCCTCAAACCAACCCTGCTGATTATCTCGTTCTGTTATTTCTAGCACTCTCTCTATTGTCTGCTCTTTATGCCGGAACAAAATATATTGTTGAATCGTGTATGAACAGACGGCAAGCAATAAACATGCAAACAAAACTTCAGCAACGACTTATATTTTTTGAGGCGATTTTGCCTGAGGAAGAAAAAAATAGACAAGAAAATAAATGCCAACAACCTACAGCATTAGCGTTACGGAAAGGATCCGGAAATGATTCGGATTAGGTTCTGCACTTTCGTGCAGGCTATTCTGTAGCTGAAACGGATTGTCATTCTGGCTACGCTCAGAATGACAATCATAATCTCACGCAACTCTCAATTCTACAGACGACCTAACAGGTAAATTAGTAAGTTTTACACGATCCTCGCGTTCTATATATTCAAAATAGCCGCGTAAATTCCAATTCTTTGCGTGTTGTAAATAATAAAATTCATCTACTCGTTTTTGTCTTTGTTCTAAAGTTTCTTCCGTCATTTTTTCATTAAAAATATCCGTAAGCGCATTTTTATTATAATGCCCAACTTCCGTGACTACGCAACGATGTCGAATTGCAGGTCCAATGAAATCTCGTCCTTTCAATCCGGCGCCATTACCTGTAAAAAATCCAAAGCATCCCGGTCTAGTTGCAGGCTGTTTTGTGTCAGGATGCACACCGGTCAATACTGCATTTAATATTTTTTCGAATCCATCATCAATGCATCCATCCAATTCATCCACAAAAAATGGATTGCCTTCGTTTAACGCTTTAATCAATATTTCTTTCTTTTTTGCAAGTGAGGAGCTCGCATCGATTTTATAAAAATAATGACCCATATCATTTTCTTTATGTTCATCTTCTAATGTTGCTTCCTGATAGCCTAATGATGTTAATGCACACTCCATCATTTCGGTCTTACCCGTTCCTGGTTTTCCTTTTAGTAAATAACCATTCAATCCTAATCCATTGAGATCATGGGAGTAGGTATTTCGTATCGATTGTTTAATTTGAATAAATCGTTGAAGTGACTGAATGATTTGAGCTTGTTCTTTGGTCGGTGTTCCTGGAAAACCTGGATAACCAGTAGGTAGCTTAGGTAGTATGCGCCCTTTAACTTCTTCAATTAATTTTTCTTGAATTTCTCTCACGGTATATCGTTGACGATTATCACGATATTCTTGAATTAGAGATTTACACCTGTCCTGCCAATAACTTTTATTCGAAGTAAATAATCCAGTATTTTGGGAAGAGATAACATGTTTGAATACGGGTTTTAAAATGTTTTCATAAATATAGGCATCCGGAAAATCAACTAAATGAATTTCTGGTATCGAATTATCCGCAAATAAATTTTGTCGAACGCGTCCGCCGCCATATTGGAGTGGATTACGTGCAAATACGACTTTATGATTTTCAGTTAATTTGTATAATTTTCCTTGATATAAAATTTCAACACCTTCAGCACTGTTTTTATTTTTCAGCGGTGCAAAAAGCGTGAGATGCTTGTCATAAATATTGGATTCATCAATAAAAAGAATTTTCATACCACTAGATGTTTTATCACTAGCCCAAGCATGAATACCTGTTAATTCATGATAAACAGCATGAGCTTTATTTTTTGCGATATCAGCAAGCAAATGACTTTTTCCAACACCAGATTCTCCCACCAATTGCAATAAGGTGTACTCTTCTAAAGCATTAATGAATTTATTTTTTCGGTTATTTATAAAAACATCAGAATTTATTGCTGAATTTGATAAATTGACTAATTTTTCTTCTGCATATTTCTCTTGATATAAAATCGTTGGTTTTAATTTAATGGAAGCAGTATTTCTTGTTTCACACTGTTGAATAACGGTTGGATCAAGCCAATCTAAATCAAGTTTATTTTTACGGTCTATTATTAACTTTAATTTACCTTTACCTTGAATCACCACTTCTTCATTGGATGGTAAAAGAATTGTTTGACCGGTGAGCAAGGGTTTTAATTCTGATAATAAGCTATCAGAAAACACGCCGCGCAAAATTACATCACGTCCTTTTTCTAGTTCAGTTAATATATCGCTTTTTATTACTTTAAAATTCTTAAAGCCTGATGGTGTTGTATCGTATTGTATATTGTAAATCAAATCTGAAAACTTATAATCTTCCACATGCAATACTAAGGGTGGTTGTCCTTTCGTATTATTGCACAACTCATTTTGAATTTGATCTTGGTTAGATGTTATATACACTCGAGTACATCCATCATGTTTTTCTTCAGCAGGCGATGATATGTTTATGTGAGTTTTAATTGATAGTGGTAGTTTAATATTGGGCGCAAACTGCAAATGTAAAGAGACGCCGTGTTTCTTTGCAGTAGATAGCAAGCAGTAATATTGAGCCTCTGTCAAATTAGAGCTGATAAATAATGTTATAATTTCTTTTTGATTTTGTTTTGAGTGATTTTTGATGAGACCATCTAATTCATCATATTCTCCATCTACAATTTGTTTTCCACTTAATAAGCTATCAAATAAATGAGTATCAATTATAGATGTGTTAAAATCAATTTTATCGCTGGTGATATTTTGTTCGATACTGACGGATTTAAATTCATTAAAATCAAATGCTTTTGTGTTACAACTAAAGCGAACAGGACGGTTGTCTTTTAAATGAATTTTATATGCTTGATATGGAAAATATCCAGTGTTTTCAGCTCGTTTTAAATACGCTTCTAACGCGATAGGATCACTAGCATTATTAATGACTATATCTATTCGTTCTTCGCTATTTAATAAATCAGCAAATTGAGATTTCTGCCATTTTAAGCCTGCTTTTGTCTGTATTATTTTACCAAATAACTTTTCTTCCCAATCGGCATAGCCTTCTAAATCGATCGCAATGATGCGAGTATTTGATTTTTTCTCGAAAGTGATCGTATTATCAACGGGGATTCTCATCGATGTGGTATTTAACAGCATGTTATATCGAGATGTGAATGAACCGTCATCATCAGGTATGGTATGACAGAATCCCACTATTTTAGGCGGAGTAGTGATGATCTTTCCTCGAATTCGACACTCTCTGCCAAATAAATGATTCAGTTGTAAACGTTGTTGTGGACTAAATGCTTCCCAATCAATCATTAATACATCATCTTCAGTACTATTATTTAAAAAAATCTCTAACAAACTATGCTTTCCATAGAGAGGTTGGCCATTGCTGTCTAACCAAACATGATCTTGATCCATGTTGAGCATGTTGGGATGATTTAAATAAAAAACCTGATGTCCTGTTTTTCTTGTTTTTGCCATTATGCAATTAGCTTGATCAGAGAGCTGTGCTGCATTTCCAGATCCTATCAATATCTTTCTTGTAGCAGGGGAAAAAATGTCTTGATAAAAATTTTCAATTTTACTCACAGTACGTATAGGATTGATAACACGTTGTGGTTCAGCAATGATATCCGGAACAGCTGGAGTCGTGTCTATTAATGATGGCGGAGATAATTGTTGTTGATCATTTCCAGAAAGCGGTTGTTGTGAAATTTTAGAAATTGGCTGGCTAGATTGCTGAGCTGTGTTTGCAGAATTTGAGGATGAAAAATACGAGCTAACTCTTCCAAATAATGATTTTATACCGGTATTTTGTGCTGGTTTAGGCGTTGGATGTGCTTTATAAACTGTCTTGTCATTGTCATAAGTGAGGCGCGCTTCATTACCACCTAAATCGACTTGATGATATGTTCCTTGGTATTTAATTTCAATACGCATATGTTTGTGATCAATATCAACCATTCTTGCGTCGTCCTGTTTATATTCAGGATGTTCTATTATCTTTTTATAGACAGCTGCAACACGATGACGACATGAGCCGATGCTTGGATTTGCTTTAAATTCGTCGATAATTTTCTTAGTATAATGATTTTGAGGAATGTTTTCATACGCTTCTTTTAACTTTTGCTGAGGCGCGGCTTTCAGCACATAATTCAACGTGCAATCATTATTTTGAGCTAAGGCATAATAAAATCCATCATCACCTTTTTCGATTTTAACCTGACCGACAGGATCACTCAAATACGCTTCGCATGTTTCAGCTGCATCAATCGATAATAATCGGGTTCGTTGATTTTTAATTAAGGCTTGATGAAACTGCACGTAACGAGCAATAGACACATTTTTTGATTTGCATTCCGCTAAATAGTCTTGATACTTATTATTGTCTGTGTACATTACTGGAGGAGGATTTGCAGGCGTATACAGTAATGGCTCTTCATACGTTTGACTTAAGTTACTAAAATTTAATTTAATAATGCCTGTTCTAACTGAAATTTCACTATTATCCGAATTTAGAAACTCACCTGGCGATATCATTTTATAAGTGGGATTCGTGTTTTCTACTGTGAATTTATTAGTTAATCCATTGTCGGCAATATAAATGGCTGACGTGGATTGCTTAACTTCTGATTGATGTGTTGAAGGAGATGAGCGCTTAGATTCAATATGAGTTAACATATTATGCGTATTTGGAAAATGAATTTTTTCATTACCATACCGAATTTTGAAATTCAAAGGTAACTCAACCTTATCTTTTGCAGATTTAGGCAATATAATAAGTAAACATTGTCTTGACTCGAATTCTTTTAATAATCGTAATAATTCTGGATAGTGAGCTGCCGAGCAATTGGATATTTCAATCATACTTAATGAATTGAGTGGATGACGATGAATAAAATTGATTATTTCATCAATATTTTCTTTGTTTACATCACCTAAATACAAGCGCGTGATTTTTTCATATGACGTCTGTGAAATCGAGTAGGTTTTCTTTAGAATAGTATAAGCAAGATCCGGTAGTATATTAATGTCATCAATGTCAAGATAACGTTCAGCGGCAATCATCTTGTACGTAATGATTTCTGCCAATTTTGATGTGGCGATTCGCTTATCATGTTTAATTAAAAAATGATAAACCTGAGGAATTAAGCATGGATATTGTTCTAAATATAAATTATGTGAAGTCTCAAATTTCCAAGGTTTAAAACCGTTTAGTTTGCTTATAAAAGTTTCTGAATGTTCTGGAAATAATTTTAGAGCAAATATAATGATATCCGACAGTGAACTAATAGATAAAAGATCTTGGTAGATATATTTTTTTTCTTTAGCATAATTTATAAATCGTTGTTCTTCATGAGGATGTTCATATAGCAAGCAAGCTAATGTGCTAATTTTTAGATTAATTTGGCGATCTTGCATATAATCCCATAACATATTCAAACCTTCTTGCCATTCCCTCATGCATTTTAATAAATCATATTCGTCTTTTATATGATGGAAAAATTCTGTTATCAATAATGGAGTATGCTTCGGATGTTTTTTTAAACATTTGCCTATGTCCCATGGTGATATAGACTTATATTTTTGATTTTTGAAATCAGACAGCATTATTTCAGTTCCCTCTGGCCAACTATCTATACAATCTATCAATTCCACTAAGCCCAGTGCTTCTTCTTTTTCTTTGAAATGACGCCAGATTTCTTGAGCTTTGTCAGGCATGATTTTTAAAAAATTAGCTAGTATAAAACGCAAATGTTTATTATGTTTTGTGTCACTCCATATTTCCGACGCGCCTTCAGGCCAGCATGTTAGAAATTTATTTAACATGGAGCTAGGTATTGATTGTTTATTCTCGATATAATTCCATATTTGTTGAGCTTTTTCAGGTAAACATTTTAAAAATATATCCGTTAAATCTGGTTCAGAAGAACCATAGAATGCTTGAATCGTATCTATGTTGAGTGATGAATAAATATATTTGTAATAACTCCATATCTCTGACGCACCTTGTGGCCATTTTTCTAATAGAGTTATAATATGGTTTCTATTTAGTTTTAAATGATTTTGTTTGCAATATTCCAATAATTTGTTGCCGACTTGCGGTAGAACATGATCATAAAAATCAAAATCATGAACAGTCTTGATTTTAAACTTATCAAAGAATGTTTCAGCTTCAGATGAATGTAGCTCTAAATACGCTTTATTAAGGACAAATAATGCATCGCCATCTGTTTCAAAAAATGAATGAATATTATCGAATTCTTGTGGTAACAAGATTAAAAAATTTTTAAAGCTATCTATTGTATAATAATGTTTTTTTAAATCTTTTTTTTGGATTTTATAACTTTCCCAGATTTCTTTTGCATTTCCAGGCCACGCAATCATGCATTGAATCATGCTCTCAAAATTACAAATGTATTCTTTGTGTTTTTCATACAATGATCTTTTAGCTTCATCTGTTGTGCAGGCTTTAAGATGTACGCAAAATTGATGTATATTGCTAATTTTTTCAGGGTAATAATGAAAGCGCAGTGTAGTCTGTGTATTTAAAGCATTACTGCTGGGATCAGGTGTCATTAACTTTTCTAAACACTTATTTATTTGTGAAGCTTGTACGGTATTTATAACGACTGCATTATCTTGAGCAACATATTCACCCAATTCTTCATAATCTTTTTCAGGATCAAATAGAGCTAATTGGGATAGTTTTGTTATGTCTTCACACCCATTAAATCGATGAAAAATTTTTTTTCCATTTTCAACTATACAAAGATAAATTTCAAAATCATCACATCGCAACCATTCGAGCTGGGCTAAAATATCATGAGGGTGTTCGAAGGAAATATTTTTCCCTAGAATAATGTTTTTTTTAACAGAGCGCATAGATGGCGTTGTTGTTTCTGGCCATTCATTCCCTGTTCCAACTTTAGCTGGACTAAAGCTTGCGACTGACGATAATCCTGTATTTTTTGTCTTTTTGGGTGTTAAAAATAACCAAGACAAGTGTGCTAATGGATGAGGCATGGGGTTTGGGCGACTCTTTAACGTATGATCTGCATAAAAAGCGCCCATTGTAACGGTATTCTTTGAGTTACGCTAGTTTGAACTTAGACCTCAAAATCTAAATCTTTTGGATATTGATCTCCTGCTACCGCCTAAACCTAGTGCTGAAACTTTAAGTCCTTTATTATTGCCTAATTTTCTCGTTTTCATTGCTTTACCTTTTTTATATAGATCGTTTAAAATACCCGGATGAATAATTCTGTGAATATCAAACATTCCCATTTCTTTTTAACGTCTCACCAAGATGTTGATGATATCGCGCGCCCTTTAAAAGAATATTTAGATGTCACCAGCTTGGTTTATCAGATTAATTATTCCGATGGTTCTGAAATTCGACTTTCTAATCAACCAACTTGGCTAAAACATTTTTATGATCAAGATTATGCGCGTCTCAGTAGTTTTGAAAAACATCCTGATTATTATCAGCCTGGCTGCATTCTCTGGTCTGGACTCAGGCAACATCAACCCATATTAAATGCGGCGCGAGAATTCAACATTGACCATGGCGTCACGCTCATTCAAAAAATACCGAATGGAGTCGAATATTTTTTTATTGGGACTACACCTGATAAATCCCATGTGCCTAATTTGTTAATCAATAATCATGAATTTGTGACTCGTTTTACTGCCTATTTTAAAGAACAAGCGTCGTCACTTATTCAACAGGCAGAGCATCATCGCGTTTTTATTCCCAACAAATATCATCTAGCTGCTTCAGATGAGCTCGGCATTCCGACGTCTGATCGCATAAAACAAAACGCGTTAAACAAAATTATCAACGTTAAAAAAATGCATGTAGCTAATAAAATTACATTGTCTGCGCGCGAAATGATGTGCGCTAAATTAGTTTTACAAGGCAAATCAGCCAGATTAATTGCCGATGATTTATCTTTATCACGACGCACAGTTGAAACTCATCTCAGTAATCTTAAAATCAAATTAAACTGTCGAACCAAATCTGAATTAATTAGTCAGCTCTTATCACTCAAAATCAATTTGTTGTAATCTAATTTATTTCAGAGAATATAACCATCCGTAAAAAATACTGAAAAATAAAGCTATCTTTTCAATAACACATTTAAAGCGCCGCTACTACCGTCTCTAGGTGAGGCGCTACAAAATGCAAGTACTTGTTTAGTTTGACGCAGCCAATGATTTAATTTATTTTTTAAGATGGGTAGATTGCTGTATCGTCCTTTTCCATGAATAATCAAGACATGCCGCAATGCTTGTTGCTGACATCGTAGTAAAAAATCACTGAGAGATTGGCGTGCTTGGTCCACGGTTTTTCCATGTAAATCTAGTATAGCGTCCACATGAAATTGACCTAAGCGCAATTGACGAATCATTTTATACTGAACCCCAGATTGAGCAAATTCCAGAAGATCTTCGGCGCTCACCGGAGGTAAATTCTCATGATCTGAGAATTGGAAACCGATCTCTTGTTCATCCTCTATTTCTTGTTGACGTCGTATTTTAGGAGTAGGGTGATTAACTGTTCCTAAAGAGACTTTGGTGTGTTTTAACGGTTTGACGCCGCGCATCGCTTCTCGGAAAGCAATTTTGTCATCTTCAGTCAAATCTGGTTTTTTGTGCTTAGTCATCGCGGGTCAAATTTTCACATTTAGATAAAGATATGGTATACCATATTAAGTCATTCATTAAAAAAATTTCGCCTGAGGATTTAAGCTTGGTGATTAAAAAAATTTCCATGAATATTAGGATCCCGTTCCGTTCGCCCTAGCGTTCTGCCATCCTTTAAATTACTCACAATTCTTGTTATAGTAGTTTACTTAGTCAATCGGAATTTAATAATGCTTTCAATATTTAACAATAAACCACAATCGCCCGAAGAACATATCTTAAGTGAAGAAAAACATCCCCCACAGATTGCGTCCCGTTCTCAAGGAATAACTGAAATAGCTCCTCGGTTAATTGACTTTAAGTACATAGCAGAATCTCACTCTGAAAATGACTTTTTTGATGTGAGACAAAATGAGTCTTGTACTTATGTGCACAATATAAATAAGGCTGGTCTTACAATCACTATCAAAATACCAGGCCAAAATGTTAAGGCTAGTTTTGAATTTGATTCCACTGGTTATCCTGAGGTGACTCAAATCATTAATAGGCGAGAGCAAAGCATTTCATGCGGATTTGGAACACCCAATACTCCGGACTATAAAGAAGTTCAGCGTTATAAACGTGAGATTATGACAAGAGAGTATACTATAATGGGCATTTCACTCGTAGACTATCTAAGATCAAATACTCATTTACCATCCGTGTCTGACTTTTTGAAATTGTGTGGAGCTAGTTCAAAAACGTGTACTCGTGATATACCAACTCAATCGAGTTGCAATAGCCGTCCATCAGGACCAGGGTAATAAAACGGACTTGGGCAAGCAGCTAGGGTATGCACACAAGTCCCCTCCTTTGAAAAAGGAGGGTTAGGGAGGATTTATATAAAACATTTTTTCTGATGCTGCTTAATATTTGAAAATGATTTTTATATAAAATCCCTCCTAACCTCCCCCGCAACAAGTGCGGGGCAGGCTCTTTTCCAAAGGGAGGGACTACTTGTGTGCATACCCTAGGGGCAAACAGAGGTAGTGTTTATCCGTGATATTTTTTATAATTTTCTACAGTGGTCAACATTTTCATATTCATACGATCGATATGTAAAGTCCCATTTAAATGATCTATTTCATGTTGCAAAATTCGTGCGTACCAACCCTGGGCTTCTATATTGACGACTTCAGCTTTTTCATTTAATGCAGTAACGAAAACTTTTAAAGCACGTGGTACTTTACCTACAAAACCGCTTAAACTTAAACAGCCTTCATAAAAGTGCGCTTGGTTTTCTACTTCTAAAAGAGTGAGCTTAGGATTGATAATGACGTGAAAGGGAACTGGACGACGGTCTCGTTCTTTGATGTCTTCTGGTTTTAATAAATTGATATATTCTTCACGATCTTCAATCACAGCAATTTGCAATGAAATTCCCACTTGAGGTGCAGCTAATCCGACACCTGGCGCATCACGTAGTGTGTTTATCATCGACGAAATAAATTGTTGAGTAGCCGTATTTAAAATTTCATCTTTGGTGAGTGATCTCGCCACGGTTCTTAAAACAGGATCGCCAACTTGTACAATTTTCAATTTGATATTATTTAATTCTTTAAAATCCATCATCATATTCTTCTTCTGTAATGTCTTCATTATCTAATTGATGTGCATTTAAAATAAATTTAACCGCTTGATAATCGACTTTGCCACTGCCTAAAACTGGCATTTTAGTTTGAATGATTATTTTGCGTGGTAGCGCAATATCAGCAACACCGCGTGATTTGAAATGTTCAGTTAATTGTTTTTGCGTTGCATTAATATGGTTAGTGACTAAAATAATTTGTTCGCCTTTGCGTTGATCAGGCATCGATACAATGGCATGTTGATGCTCGGGCCAAAGAAGATAAAGTTCATCTTCGATAGCAGTGAGAGAGACCATTTCGCCTGCAATTTTAGCAAATCGTTTTACACGACCTTTAATGGTGATATAACCTTCATGATCGATAGAAACAATATCGCCCGTATCATGCCAGCCATCTTCAAGAGGTTGAATCACACCAGGACTGTGTGAAAACATATATCCCATCATGACATTAGGGCCTGCAATACAAAGTTTTGCCCCGTCGTGTATCCCTTCAACTGGACGTAATTCATATTTAATGCAGGGTAGAAGTCGTCCGACTGTTCCTGCTTTATATTGCATCGCTGTATTGGTTGATAACACAGGCGACGCTTCTGTTGCACCATAACCTTCAAATACGCGAATTCCAAATTTTTGCATCCAGACACGTCGAGTTTCTTCGCGTAATTTTTCAGCGCCTGCAAAAATATAGCGGATACTATAAAAATTGTAAGGATGCGCATATTTCGCGTAACCAGCGAGAAAAGTATCTGTTCCGAATGTAATAGTTGCATTGGTGTCGTAACAAACTTCGGGTACGATACGATAATGCAGCGGTGAAGGATATAAAAAGACACGCATTCCAGAAATAATCGGTAAAATAGTTGCAGCGGTTAGACCAAACGCATGAAACATGGGCAATGCATTAAATACTCGGTCGGCTGGACTAAAATCTACACGCGCTGTCATTTGGAAACGATTTGCTTGAATATTCAGGTGACTTAATATCACACCTTTAGGCGCACCTTCTGAGCCTGACGTAAATAAAATGACAGCAGGTTTTGCTGGGAATTCATGCTCACTGTGTTTGTTAATTTTATTGTAGTAACGATAATATCGCTCCGGAAAATATGAAAATAGTTTGCCTGCTAATTTTTCTAAAAGTCCGATGTCAGTGCGCACATCTTCAAGGTAAACAAGCTTAATTCCTTCCGCAATTAAACTGTCAGCAATAGATTGCAAATCAGCAAGCTCAATAAAACGCCTCGATGTATAAACATATCTAATCTGTGCGGTACGGCAGGCGGTCAATATATTTTGAATTCCCGATGTGAAATTCAACATGGCAGGAATGAGATGATGTGCTTGCATCGCAAAAAATGTAACAACACAACCGACAGAGTTTGGTAGCATTAATCCAAGATACTCACCTGGATTGGCTGTTTTTGCTATGCGACGTCCGAGAACAATGCTTCCTAAAATGAGACGCTGATAATTCAGTGGCTTTCTTTCAATATCTTCTATTACAACATGTTTTTTACCATGCACGGTTTTCGCATTAAGTAATGATTGGAAAATAGTTTCTTTCACATTACTACTTAAAAATATCGTGTCCGTCATAATATCATACAGTTGTTCACTGATTTGTTGTCTGCGTTGACGACCCATAATTAAGTCAGGCAAATCAAATTTTCGAGGTTCCAAAATAGTGATGGTAATTTTAGGACACATGCGAATTTTAACTTTCCCTCTGAGATAAGAGAAGGGAGAGTATTGCGCACCATCAATGCGTATCGGTAATAATTGAGCTCGTGCTTTATCAGCAATTAATCCTGGGCCTTCGTAAATTTTCATTAATGCACCGGTTACGGTGATTCGACCTTCTGGGAAAATAACAATACGATTATTGCGGCGCAAATATTCAATTAATGATTTTGCTGCCATCGGATTGGTTGGGTCAACTGGAAAGGTATTCACTAATTTTAATAATAACTTGATCCAACTTTTTTGCGCGTATTGATAATCAATCGCAAACGTTAATTTATCAGGCAAAAAAGCGGCGATTAAGGCCGCATCTAAAAATGAGGTATGATTTGATAAAATTAATACACGCTGGCCTGCGTTATAATAATTTTCTATGCCGCGCACTTCAACACGATAAAGTGATTTAAATAACCAAATTAAAAATGATTTAATTAATGCATCGGGCAGCAAATTACAAATGTAAATAGCGAAGACCAAGTTAGTTATAGCAATCAACACAAACACATGCGTCACAGAAAACTGCAAAAATAGCATCACACTCGTGGCCATCGCTGCAACCACCATAAATAAAGCATTGATGATGTTATTGCAGGCTATTGTTCGGGAACGATGAGAGGGTTTGCTCACATTCTGTAAAATGGCATACAGGGGTACGATATAAACACCGCCACACGCAGCAAAAAAGAATAAATCTAACACGACGTGCCAATTTTGCAGATGACTCAAGAATTGCGCCAGCGTCAGTAAATGCCCTGATTTAGTGACGATGTGTTGACTTGCCAGAACCAAATCAATCGCAAAAAGTGTCATGCCTACTGCAGCTAAAGGTACGTAGGTCGCGTGGATTCTACCTTTTAATAATCGGTTGCAACAGAGCGAACCAAAACAGATCCCCGAAATAAAAAATGTAATAAACAATGTCACAACAGAAGAATCAGCGCCCAACACCTCTTTGGCATAGGTCGAAAATTGCGAAAGATAGGTTGTTCCAACTGCCCAAAACCAGGAAATACCCAAAATAGACAATACTAATTCACGATTTTGTAATGTATGGCGAATGAGGGTGGAGGTTTCTTCGATAATATTCAATTTGATGTCAAGGTCTGGTGCTGCGGCTTTCGTGGAGGGAATCCACAAACTGGTTGTGTAACCTAGTACAGCCAAGAGCACGAGGGAAATGGAGATCACTGTGGGTGCTGAATGCAGTAACGCAAAAATTCCGCCTAAAATTGTCCCAAATAATATAGCGAGATACGTTCCTGCCTCCAGCCATGCATTCGCTGCGATTAATTCCTTTTCATGCAAATGATCCGGCAAAATAGCATATTTCAACGGACCAAAAAAAGCAGCTTGAGTTCCGATCAAAAATAAAATGCCCATCAAAATCGGAATGCTATGCAAAAATAAGCCAGCTCCCGCAACCAGCGCTAACATGATTTCCGCAATTTTTGTATATCGAATGAGCTTAGATTTTTCAAATTTATCGCCCAATTGACCTGCTGTTGCAGAAAAAAGGAAGAAGGGGAGAATAAAAATACCAGCCGCAATGGTAATGGCTATTTCTCCACCTAATTGCATTGAGGAGGCTAATGTATAGGTGATTAAAATAACCAGTACATTTTTAAATAAATGATCATTAAATGCGCCTAAGAATTGAGTCAGGAATAAAGGCAGAAATCGTCTAACTCTTAAAAGGCTAAATTGATTTATCGCCATGTGTTGCTCCTGCATTAGCGCGAGGTTTGAATAGTATAATAGACAGTGTGAAAATTAAAGAAGAAAAACGTGTATGGTATTCTTGCTTGATCGTATCAGAAAGACTTAAAATGACTACTATATTTATCTTTGAGGGAACAATCGTGAAATTATTAAAGTCGTTTATCTTAATGATGTGCGTTGCTTTGATTTCGACAGTTAATGCGGCAAATCTGAATTCACCTATTGGTTATTGGAAAACAATCGATGATGTGACAGGCAAACCTAAAAGCATCATTCAAATATATGAAACATCCAGCCATACCTTAAATGGCAAAGTGATGCACATTTTTCCAAGTCCAGGCAAAGACCAAAATGAAGTCTGCGATGCATGCAAAGGCGAAAAACACAATCAACGCATTGACGGGATGGTTATTTTGGAAGGCATGAAGCAAGACAGTAATAAGTGGAGCGGGGGGGAGATATTGGATCCTAAAAATGGTAAGACGTATTCTTGCACACTAAAAACAGTTGATAACGGGTCGAAATTGGAAGTGCATGGGTATATTGGTGTTTCACTGTTGGGACGAACTCAGACGTGGGTGCGGGTTCAAAAGCCGTAATAAGTAAAGGAGGGGATGTGTGCATTATCTCCGAGTACAACGGTAAATTAATTCTTCAGAAATCTCTGCAGCAACAAAACCAATAGTTGCTGCAGCCAGTCCGATACCAGCATTAACGTTTGTCAATCCAACCACACCTAATCCAATCGTGAGAGATGCTTTGAAAAAGCAAGAATTATTGAGCATGCTGGATTTTTTTTGTTTTGGAATAGTTTGAACGCAGCGCGTTGTTTCAAATGCTTTTTTCATTGCATCGAGTGTTGCAATCATTAATGGACCTTCCGTTCCAGAAAGAGAAAGATAATAATGAGAACCGAGATACAGCGCATAATGATGTTGGTTACTTAAATCAGGTATGCTGCCGCGGAATGGATTAAATAAATGTACGATATCACCTGAGTTTAATTTTTTCTCTGAAAACGAACACGTTGATAAATCATAAAAATCTTTTTTGTAAATTTCATCGATTTTATTATTTCGTCCATACGTCATTTCATATGCGAAATGCATACAGCAATAGTTACCATTGGGAATGGGCCGGTATACTTTAAGAAAATGGATTAAATGAGAGGATATTTTGCTGGGTAGCATCGTCGTTATTTTTTGTGCGGTAAAATCAATTTCAACAAACGAGTTTTCATTAACGTCAGAAAAAAAATGCGTTGCGGAATGGTTTAAATCAGCTAACTTCATTGATGAGAGTTGGTTTTTATTCTCGTCATAGAGTGTGAAATCAATATCCATAACTGGAAATAACACATGATTATCTGGGTTATTTAGATATATTTTTTTTTCATTTACCGTAATTCTTAGATAAATCTGTCGAGTTAAGCTCATATGAAAAAACTTAAAATTTAATTAATTTTTTCTTCGCCGATGCATGTCTAGCACGCAATTCAATATCAATATATTGATCTGTTATAGCGCTTGAGCTATGCCCAGCATCATCTCTTACATGTTCGCGTGGTCTGTTTTTCACATCTTCTGAAATGCCAGTATGCCGTAACCAGTGAACAGTTGCGGCAGTGAGTACTTCGGAATCTTCGGTAAAACCATCTTGTTTTAAGCGTTCAATTGCTTTGTCAAAACACTGTTGAACGATTTTACGAATATGTCGTGTACCGCTAATGGGACCCTTGCCAACTGTTTTTGAAATGAGAGGAATGGATTCGCCAGGTGAGGGTAGAGACGTGAGACCTAAGCTCGTGCGATAACGTTTTAACGCGTCTAACATGGCATTACTGACTGTGATATCGCGCTCTTTATTGCCTTTTCCCACTGTTTTAAACCACCAATTATGATCGATATCGACATAAAAATGACCCATTTGTGGAATCCATCGATCACTCGCTGCTAATTCTGAAATTCGTAAATACATCGCGAACAATGCATTCATCATAAAAAGTGTTCGCTCATGCAAAATGGGATTTTCTGTAGCGAGTTGTTCGGTTGTTTCAATAATATACATCCATTGCAATTCAGATAAACGCCGTATTGTTTTTTTCCCTTGACGCTTACGCAAGAATTTACTTTTTTGGCGTATTTGTGCAACAGGATTTCCAAAGACATGTTCTTCCTGTTCCAGAAATTTAAAGTAACTGCTTAGAATGGCAAATATCGCCTGCAAGGCACTTTGAGAAAGCGTATACGATTTCTCATCAGGTTGTTGTCCGTCGCGATGTGCTTTTTTGCTAATCGTTGCAACGAATGGCCGCCATACGGGGTTTGCAACACGAAAACCACCTTGATTTAAAAAGCGTGGTACTTGTTTTACACCAATCCAGTCAATGGGCGGTGCCTGGCAAAATTCAAGAAAGATTTCGATATCGTTTCTACGTAAATCTTTTAGCGATTTTGCTTGAATGAACCAAGACCATTGCAAGAGGCGCTCGATTTCACGTCGATAGGATTTAAATGTCTCAGCACTGCCGCGATATGCCTGTAAAAAACGACAAGTATTCTTATAATCAGCGATCATACTGGTAACAACGAAATCGGTTGGCAATGATGATTGGATAAGCGATAACCGGGTTTCGAGTGTCGAATCCATATATTCAAGTGAATCAAAAAGTGGTATCGGCACGTATTTTTGAGCCATAATAAGTCCTTATTATAAGATCCGGTAATAGGAGTTACCGGCCATTAAATGTTGGTTTCAAATTCTTGCTTGGGTGAATAATAGATAATGCCATCGCCTACACTCATTCGTTTTAAAGGATGCGCTTTACCATGACATGCTTGAGCAATACCACTTTGTATGCCAAGTTGAACATGATTTTTTGATGCAACTAACATCCAATATTTTTTGTTACTCATACTGGGACGTCCGTATTCGAAATAAGATTATTTAAAATAGCCATAAGAGAATGCTGGTCAGTCTTCTTAAGAATACCAAAATAATCGGCATCAATTTTTTCAACGATGGGTATTAATTTCGATATCAATTCCCTGCCCTTTTTGGTGAGAAAAACAGCTTTTGCGCGTGTATCGTGTTTGTGCTCAATTCGCTTAACATACCCTTCTATGACGAGTTTTTTAAAGGATTTAGACACTGTCATTTTGTCGAGCTTTGATTGACGAATGATTAAACTTTGCGAAACCTCATAATTTTTACTTTCAAACCATAACGTGATGGCAAGAATAACAAATTGCGCATGAGAGATATGATGACTATCAAGTGCTTTTTTTATTAAACGCTGCCAAGTCATAGTGGTTTGCCAAAGCAAAAATCCAAGACTCTCTTCCGGTTTATCTACAGTAAAGACTGAACGCATGTGCGTAAGCTCGCTAATTCAACTACCGCATCTATTTGATTAGGCACAGAAGCCGCAACATTTTTTGCAACAAGATTACGCCATAAAAAACCAAGAAATCCTTTTACAGTAATTGTGCTCGTAATGCGTAGCCCATCCATTGTTTCTTCAAGCTCATGCGCATCGTACATGATTGCGCCAGGAAATTTCGTATAATCCGTGAATTTTTTATTAATGACTACTTCAGATAATATTATTTTGACTTTTGGACCCTTAATCGGCTTTAAAATAAAATGATTACCTACGATGAAGGAACCATCTATTTTGCAATATTCGAGTTCTTTGTCCCACTTCGGCCAATTGGTTACATCGGCCCATAAACGCCATATCTCTTCTTTTTTAACATTTTGATAAATTTTGCTATATGTTTTGACCCACATATTTTTTCTCACTCATCGCAAGGTAAACAATGATAATATATGCGAGTTTACTAAATGTCAATGGAAGGAAAGATAAAATATCCTTAGAGCCTGTTCAAGATCTTATGTGATTTGTTTTAAGACATGCGTCGCGTCGCGCTCATTTTCGAGCTTGATATTTCTTTGTTTTCTTTTAAAACTTGTGGATTAACAATTACATTGTTTGCTTTTGTCATCAGCGAATCTAGCGCTTTTAATTTATCAGTACTTTTGGAAGTAACAAGTTTATCTCTTTCTTCATTGAGGAAAACAACAATTTTTTCATAGTCTTTTTTAGGATCTTTAGAGCTTGCTGCGTCATGAAGATTAGCAATTCCTTTTAAAGTATTTTCTAACTGGACTCTTTCTGGTGACTTATCAAAAAAAATGCCTATCATTCCTATTTTTTTATTGTTATTAATGTCTTGATCTATATTTTTCATGCCTACTAACAAAACTGCTAGCCCTGCTCGATACGTTTCCTGCATATCAGAATATATCGAAGAAAAAACAGACGACGGTTTAGTAGTAGAGGACACATTTGCAACTGGCGTGACTATTTCTTGTTTTGGTAAATATTGTAAGATTTCATCTTTATATTTTTCAAGTAGTTCTGATGGTGTAGTATCATCCCATTTATTTAATACGGGATCAGGGTTATCAATTTGCAGAGGATGATCATGAATCAACTTCTGTACTGCTTTCATAAATGCATTCACTTCATCAATGGTGGGTCTATTTTCTACCTCTTGACTCAACATACTTTCTAAAAACGCTTTAACAATTCGGTTAATGGGAATTCCATTGATTTCATCGGGTAATGTTTCTAATTTTCCAATTTCGAGTTTGGGGGTTGCTTCAAGCCATAGTTGATTTATTTTTTCTACAGGAAGCATTTGATTTAATAATCTTATTTTGTATTGAGCTTCGTTTAATTTCTTTTGTTCTGGTGGTAATGCTGCATATTGTATAAGTGCTTCTTCGAATTCACGTGATTCTGCTAATTTTGTTTTTTCACCTTGAATAAATTTAAAAGTAGGGTCTTGTGCAAATGGATTTTTATGACCCAATATCAAAAGATAATTAAGACCTAATGCATAAATATCAGAAGGCGCGCCAACTTGATTATTTGCTATTTCTGGCGATCGAATCATAGGCGCCATATTGACAGTACCAGGAGATAGTAATTGACGCTGATCATCTATCTTACGACTCTGATCAAAGTCAATTAAATGTAAATGAACTCCATTATTATCACGTGAGACCAACATATTTCCAGGATGCAAATCGCCATGCGTCAGATTTTTACTATGTAATTCTTGTAACTGCTCGCCTAATTGAGTCATGAGGCTTAATTGTTCTTCTGGAGTCTTGACCGAATTGAAAACATTTGATGTTTTTACAACTGTTAATTGAGTTTTTATATCTTTATCAAATTTAGCCATTGGCACACCTGGGTATAAAGGCATAAAT
>Ga0207068_1063_pt2 | contig 31344 bp, 22 predicted proteins | sample Alteio_BWMinCont_23_FD_153475 | JGI IMG/M metagenome (GOLD analysis project Ga0207068, IMG submission 153475) | Enriched cells from forest soil in Barre Woods Harvard Forest LTER site, Petersham, Massachusetts, United States -... | ecosystem: Environmental > Terrestrial > Soil > Temperate forest >... | reverse complement strand
CCCTGCATTTCCGGCAGCGTCATACTTAGCTGGTGGATTATCCATCAACTCTATCTGGTCTAACGATGAAGATGGCAACGATTTCAGGTAAGTAGCCAGGTTTGCAGCAGAAAGATAGGTAGGCTTATCGTCGATCATCACCAATACGCCGCTTTTTCCCTTAAAGGTGATATTGCCATCGGCATCCACCTGCACGCCCGGCGTTTTTTCCAGCACTTCTAAAGCATTAGTGCCGGTATTGGATATCAGCGCGCCTACATTGACAACCGTGCGGTCAATTTTTTGCTCAATGAATGATTTTTTGCCGGTTACGGCTACTTCCTTCAGCATTTTCCCGCTTGGCGACAAGTTAAATACAGGTAATGTAACCCGCTGTTGCCCGCTCACAACCACATTGCCACTGACGTAATTTTTATAACCGATAAAGGTGGCCTTTACCAGGTAAGTATCATCTTTTAAGTTTTCGAAGGCAAAGCTGCCATCCTTGTTAGCAAGCTGGCTGCTTACTACTGAAGAGTCTTTCGCGACAAGCAAAATCACGGTTGCGCCGTCGAGCGGTTTTTTGGCATCGTCTAAAACCGATCCCGAAATTGTACCGGCCGAAGTTTGCGCATCTGCAAAGTTGAATAATAACAGTATAAAAAAAGACAAAAAAAGTACTCGTATTAATTTCATAGCTATAAGACGACAATTTAGACCGAGGTGTTACAAGAAATACTAATTTATTAGGAGTTTTTTTGATCCTAAACCTTGCGTGATGTGAAAAATAACCGCCATGTTAGTAAGGAGTATTCATTGCCAAGCAGCCATACACCGTTTATATCGATGCCAGATAAATTAGCGGCTATTTTGCTGACAGAATCAAAATAAAATAGCGGCTTACACCAATAAAAAAGCCTCTAGATTTTAGACTGCCCCCAAAAAGTTAGACACTTATTGGGGGCAGTCTATTTTCATCTAAAGGCTTTTCAATAATCTTTCCCATGCTGTTCCCATGGATGGGTTTGAATGTGGTCCCGACGAGAATAACCCTGTACTCTCAATGCCTTGACTTTCAATATTTTATAGTGGCTTAAATTACGTACTCGCCGAATTACTCACCGCTTTTTTGACACAGATTAATTGCAAATCTTAGGGTGTAAATATACAAATATTGAAATAATAAAGTCGCTAAACTTTGGTTAACTCTATTAGCGAGTTTTGGAATAATTTGGATTATTATTAAAAGAATATAGCACCCATCTTCCCATGGGTGCTATTAACTATTAACTGATTTATAAAGAACGATATGAAGACTTTTTAATGATTTGTTTGAAAGGCATTTAGTCCGCTGTCCAAAAATCTCAAATAACTTGCGGCATCATAATCTGCTCCGCTGGGCGGAACAAGCAGGTTGCCCGAATTGTCGAGCAAAACATAAAAGGGCTGTGAGTTTGACTGAAACTTTTCAGCCTGCAGGTTGCTCCATTTGTTACCTATTGTTTTAATGCTTTTACCTGTGGCTGTTACTGATTGCTCGTCCTTTGCAAGGTCCGTTTTATCATCCACATATAGCTGTATCAATACATAATCCTGGCTGACCCGCTTGTAAACCTCCTTATCCGGCCAAACATTGGCTTCCATCTTGCGGCAGTTTACGCAGGCATGGCCAGTAAAATCTATCATCACCGGCTTGTGAAGTGATTTGGCATAGACCATTCCTTCGTCATAATCAAAATAGGCGTCCAGGTTTAACGGGGCATGAAATATATCTGAGTACTTATGCGCTGAATGATTTGCTTTGGTGGCATTAACATTTGCTCCGGTCAAGGTTGGCGTATACAGATCAAAGTCCTGAGTGGATTGCGGCGGCAAAAAGGCGGAAATCGATCTTAAAGGTGCACCCCATAAGCCAGGCACCATGTATATGGTAAAGGCTAAGACCACGGTGGATAAAAATAGCCGTGGTACAGGAATAAAAGTTATGGGACTGTCAAGTGAGAATGTTAATTTACCCAAAAGGTAAAAACCCATTAAGGCAAAGATGATGATCCATAGCACCAGGAACACTTCCCTGTCAAACCATTGCCAGTGATAGGCCAAATCAACATTACTCAGGAACTTTAAGGAAAAGGCCAGTTCAAGGAAGCCAAGTACCACTTTTACGCTGTTAAGCCAACCACCTGATTTAGGCAGTGAGTGCATCAAGCCCGGAAACATGGCAAATAAAGCAAAAGGAATCGACAGAGCCAATGCAAAGCCAAACATACCAATCGCGGGGCCCAATAATGCCCCAGTCGTGGCAGCCTGCACCAACAGTGTACCAATAATAGGGCCTGTGCAGCTAAATGATACCAACGCAAGCGTTGCTGCCATAAAGAACAATCCGGCCAAACCTCCTTTATCCGCATTCTGATCAATCTTATTCACCCAGGAACTGGGTAATGTTATTTCGAAAGCTCCCAGGAATGATGCCGCGAATACCACCAACAGCAGAAAAAAGAAAAAGTTAAAGATACCGTTTGTAGACAGGCTATTGAGCGCATCAGCTCCAAAAATAACCGTAACAAGCAAACCCAGAACCACATAGATCACAATGATAGAAAGACCGTACAACAAAGCTTTACTTATTGCCTTGCCTCTATTTTCCGCCCCTTTGGTAAAAAAACTTACTGTTAAGGGCAGCATAGGGAAAATACAGGGCATCAGCAGGGCAGCAAAACCCCCAAGTAAGCCTGCTATGAATATCGCCCACAAGGAACGCTTCTCCTGTTTAGTATCAACGGTTTTAACCGGCTTTACGAGCACAGTTTTTTTAATAACTTTTTGGGCTGTCCCCGGTGTTGACGAGCTGAACTGTATCCCCGTTGTGGAAACTGTATCCTGTGCTTTTACAGATGAAAAGGATAATAGCATCCCTACCAACAGCAATATCAGCCACTGGAATTTGGTCGATTCTTTCAACATAAACTTACTTTATCGCTACGCTAAATTCAATATCTTCCGGAGGCAGGCATTGCTTGTCGTTGCAGGTCATATATTCCAGTTTTCCCTTTACGGTTGTCTGTTTTGTTTTCAGCCTGACCTTTTGCTGAAAGATCACCGACTTTTCAAAATAGCTCACATCCATGTTAAACACTTTCTCATTCCTGGTTATTGGCGTTGGCTCTACAGTATTGCCAATGAACGTATAGGTTGTTGATGGCAGAAATGTGAAACTTGTTTTTACCGGCCCACCATCTTTAACCGTTTGAGAGTATATGTGCCAGCCATCATCAATTGTGGCTTTTAAAAATACTACAGCTTCATTTTTCCCTGTCCTTTTTGCTGCATAACTCCAGTGTACTGGGGTTAATATCTGGGCCTTTAATGCTGATCCCATCATCAGGATAATGCCGGCCATTATGATTATTTTCGTTTTTATCATTATTTTAGTTTAATTAATTATGGTTTACTTTATACGCAATTACATTTATTGCCCCTCCTTCAAAAAGAGACATCCTCAGTTGCTGCACCTGGTTGTCAGTCGCAGTAACATATACCACTATGGTTCCTGGCGACGACCTACCAGGCAAATCATTGAATAAACTTAAAGAAACGGGCTGAGGGTGGTTACCCAGCACAGCTAAAACATTATAAACATCATTATCAACGGCTTGACCCTTAATTTCCATTCTCCAATAGAAAGGATGTTCATCGCTTGTTACAGTATTTGTCATAATCATTTTATTTTGAACACCACAGGATGTTATTACAAATGAAAACACAACCATTACAGACATTAAACAACAAGAAAAACAACGTTTATAAAAGTTCATGATCTTAAATTAAAGTTGCTCATTCGTAAGCCTGCTGATTGGATGATAACCTGTAAATGTTATCATTGATGATATATACCCTTCTTTTACAGGCTCTTCTTTCATCAGGTCCGTACTCAGGTATTTCTTATTATCATCGCTAAGCACCGTAACAACTACAGCATCAGGTCCCATTTGCTCTTTAAGTTTAATTGCACCGATCACATTAGCGCCGGAGGATATGCCTACTGCCAGTCCCAATTGTTTAGCCAGCTTTTGAGCCATTATGATCGCATCGCCATCGTTGGCCTGTATTACTTTATCTAATTGATGCAGCTCAACAATCTCAGGTATAAACTCGTCTGATATACCTTGTATCCGATGGCTGCCTACTTTATAGCCTGTTGTAAGTGTAGGTGATTCAGCGGGTTCAAGGGGGTGTATTTTAACTTTGGGGTTCATCATTTTAAGATAGTTACCAACGCCCATTACCGTCCCACCCGTTCCCACTCCTGCAATAAATGCATCGACTATCATACCATTTGTGGCAAGCTGTCGCCAAATCTCCCTGCCGGTTGTTTTTTCATGGGCTTCTGCATTATATTTGTTTGCAAACTGTTTGGGTAAAAAAATGTGACTCTCCGATTTGTGAATCAGGTTCGCATATTCAATACTGCCTAAAAAGCCACCCTGTTCTTTACTGATCAGCATGACCTCCGCACCCATACTTGTGATAATATCCTTCCGTTCTTTGCTTAGCCAGTCCGGCATAATGATCATTACTGGATGCCCCAATGCTTTACCAACAGCGGCAAACGCTATACCGGTGTTACCACTTGTTGCTTCAACAATCGTATCCCCTGGCTTTATTTTACAGTTCCTGTATGCCTGGTACATTATATACAAGGCCATCCTGTCTTTAATGCTTCCTGTGAGGTTGTAATTTTCACATTTCACAAATACTTTACCTGGTTTGCCCTTGTATTTATAGTGCAACTCCAGCATGGGCGTATTCCCTACCAAATGCCACAAGTGCTGAAACCGTGCATCCAGTTCCGGTGATAAACACGCGGATATTCTTTTTTCTTCTGCTACCATTCTAAAGTTTTTTATTTTGTTCCTTTCGCTTCCTGATAGGTCGCTCTTATTTTTTTATACTCTTATATCTTGCATTTTGGATCAGATGCCGTTTCATTTTCTAAGTTGCAGGGCTGCCTGTTATTATGCAGCCCTGCAAATGCCCGATGACTCATCCACCTCCAATGGTTTCAGGGCAATGGCGGCACCCTTGCTGAAGCTTTTTAAATAAGGGCCTTCCAGTTCATTATATAAAAGCTGGATATCTTCGTCCCTGCCTGTTTTCTGAATAATGATCTCCTGATTGTAATAACCGACCATGGTGGCGCCATATTTTTGAAGCCTCGTATAGAGCTCAGCATTAAAGCCTTCCCTTTCTATGGTGTATAAAGCCACTTTCTGGTACCACGCATCGCGGATCAAAGCCATATCCACCTCATAAACCTCAATAATATTCCCCATCTTACTGGACACATTTTTGACCTCCGCCACATCTCCAATAATTTCCAGGGTAACCAGCACACGGCTGTGAATATCGGTTCTGGCTGCGCTGACGCTTTCAATCTCAATGCCTTTGCGGTTCAACATGCCGGTGATGATACTCACCAATCCTTTACGGCCCAAAGAGAGGATGGTCAATAAATAATGTGCTTTCATACTATTCATTTATTTAATTCATAAGCTTGCAATGTGCTCTGTCCGAAAATCAAGATCCCTCATATTTTCATCACTGTTTAATAACCAAAAATCTCTTCCAGCGTCAGCGTTTTTACTTCTCCATATTTCGCTAATTCTTCAGGAGTTATTTTCTTTTCTGAACCAAGAATGCAATACGTAAAAGGCATACCTTTTAAGTTTTGATCGTGGAATTTCCGTATTTCTTCAAGGCTGAGTTTGTCCACCGCTTCATATTCCTGTTTGCGGACATCGTAGTCAAGACCCAGTCTTTGTGCAGTGAGGTAATTGAACACAATATCGTCTTTCGTGATCCGCTGGGTGGCGATGTCCTGTTTAATACCTTGTTTAGCTGTTTCGAAAAGCTGGCCCGTTTCCGGCATATCTGTTAGCAATTCGTTCATGCCGCCAATGGCTTCGTTCATTTTATCGGCTTGCGAACCGATATATGCGATCATGGAATATCGTCCATCTTTTTTATCAGGCGATGTATATTGGGCAAAGGTTGAATAGGCCAATGCTTTGGATTCCCTAAGCGTCTGAAACACCACTGAGCCCATGCCCCCGCCAAAGTAGCTGTTAAAGACATCTATGGTTGGTTTGTTTTCGCTATTGTAGTTTTCGGTATTTCTTACCCAGTATACCTCTGATTGAACCATGTCATAATTTGCAAACAATACCTGATTTGCTATTTGTGTAGTTTTTTCAAACTTTACTGCAGGGCTTGCAGCAGTAAATTGTGCCGGTAAGTCGTGTAATTTACTGATTGTTGCCTGTGCATCGGTCAAAGAAAGCGGACCATAATAGATCACATTGTGTTTATTATCCAGCAGTGTATGCAGAATACCTGTCAATTGCGCTGAAGTGAGGGCATCAAGCGCTGTCTTGCTCAACTGATAATTGAAGGGGTTATGTTCTCCGTACATTGCGTACGCTATCATACCCTGCATCATCGCTGATTTATTAAGCTTGAAGTTCTCCCGCGATTTTTGAATGTCTCCCTTCAGATTTGCCAGGGCATTTTCATTCGGTTTGCAATTCCTGATCAAATCTTCAAATAAACTTACCGCCCGGCCGAAGTTTTCTTGTAAACCCGTTATGGATACCGTTGTTACATCCTTTGTGGTATTAATGGAATAACTACAGGCTATATTGTAAAAGGCTTTATTAAAAGCTTCAGAAGAACGCTTATCTGTACCTAAAAACTGCAGGTATTGGGTGGCGTATTTTAGATATTTATTATTTGAAGTACCCAGATCAAAATGATAGTACAGGTTGAACAGGGCATTATCTTTGTTTTGCACATAATAAAAATCCGCCGGGCCCATCCTGCCTGTTTGCATATCTTTTTTGTAATCCAGCCACTGGGGCTGCACTGGGGTTGCAGGCATGGCTGCTATCTTTTTGAAAAAATCAGATTGCACATCCCGGTTGATGGGTATGGGGGTAATGGCTGGTTTTTCTACTTTTACAATGCTTTTATCTACGCCCTTACGCTTATAAACCAGCACATAATTATTGTTGAGGTATTTGTTTACAAAAGCAATTAACGCTTGTTTACTCACTTTTGCCATATCATCCTCGAAATCCACATCGCTGAGCCAGTTATTGCCTTTGTGTTTTATAAAAGCATTCATCAGCGTTGTGGCCCTGTTGTTATTATTGTCCAGCCCCTGGATGTCGGCTAAGCGTGCATTGTTCACTATCGCTTTCAATAGTGAAGGATCAAAGTCCCCTTTTTTTATTTTTTCTACCTCGGCCAGCAACAGGTCTTTTACTTCATCCAGTTGCTGCCCCTGTTTAGCCTTGCCCGATAAAACTAACAGTGAATAATCTTTAAAAGGTTGGTAATAGGCCCCTGCGTCCAGTACTTTTTGCGGCTGGTTCAGATTCAAATCCATCAATCCGGCTTTGCCGTTGCTCAGCATGTCCGATAGTACTTCCAGTAGTACCTGGGCATGGCTGTCCAATGCGCCGGGCATACGGAACGCGATGTTTACATTTTCAGCATCGGGCCCTAAAACTTCTTTTACGATTGGTGCAGTGATTGGCATTTCAGGAGCAGGCTTATATTCATTGAGCTTCTTAGGCTGCATGTAGGCAAAATCCGCATCGATTTTTTTAATCACATAGGCAGGATCAAAATCCCCGGCCATAATCATCACCATATTATTGGGTACATACCACGTACTGTAAAAATTACGGATAGCTATCAATGAGGGGTTCTTTAAATGCTCAACCATACCTATCGTAGTTTGCTGGCCATAATTATTTGTTGGGAAAAGGCCTGACATCATCGCTTCAAATTCTTTATTGCCATCATTATCCAATCCCCGGTTCTTTTCTTCGTAAACAGCTTCCAGTTCGGTGTGGAACAGCCGGAATACCGGGAAACGGAAACGCTCGGCCTGTACCGCAAGATATTTATCTACTGACGACGACGGTACATCTTCCTGGAACACGGTTTCTTCTACCCAGGTATGGGCATTAGTTCCCTGTGCGCCCATGCCGGCCATCAGCTTATCGTACTCGTTGGCAATGGCATACTTTGCAGCGATACCCGATACGCTATCGATCTGGTGGTAAATGGTCTTGCGGCTAGCGGGATCGGTGGTATGATTGTAAACGTCGTAAAGATTGGTGATCTCGTCTATATAGGGTTTTTCCTTTTCCCAGTTTAAAGAGCCATACTGATCCGTTCCCTTAAACAGCAAGTGCTCCAGATAATGTGCCAGGCCGGTATGGTCTTTCGGGTCGTTATTGCTGCCTGCACGTGTACCGATCAATGTTTGGATACGCGGTTCCTTTTTGTTAACGCTAAGGATCACCGTTAAGCCATTTTTCAAATGATAAAAGCGGGCATGCATCGGGTCGCCGCTAACATATTTGTAGGTATAGCCATCAACGGCCGCTTGCTTCCATTGATGTGCAGATTGGGCATTTACTGATGTTTCGGCTGCAAAAACAAGGCATAAGCAACCAATTAAGAACTTATTTAAATTCATTTTCGGGTTATTTGGTATGTTTTTAATGTTTATTTCAGCAGTTCAGCCAGCTTTTTTTCCAGATCATCTCCACTTAGGTTTTTTGCAACTATTTTTCCATCCGGGTCAACCAGGAAATTTTGTGGGATCCCCTTTACTGAATACAATTCTGCCGCCTCATTCTTCCAGCCTTTTAAATCAGATACTTCCGTCCAGGTTAAATGGTCATCATTTATGGCTTTAATCCAATTGGCTTTTTGTGCGGGCCCATCCAGTGAAACGCCTAAAATTTCGAAGCCTTTGCTTTGGAACTGGGTATTGGCTTTAACCACGTTAGGGTTTTCCGCACGGCAAGGGCCGCACCAGCTTGCCCAAAAATCAATCAGCACATATTTGCCTTTAAAATCATGTAACGAGATTGCTTTTCCAGATGTATCTGCCTGGGTGAAATCAGGGGCAACGGCACCAATTGCCGTTTTTTTCATCTTTGAAATATCTGCAGCATAATCAGTACCTATTTTAGTTGATCGTATAGTTTCAGAAAGAGAATTAAAAACAGGTTCAATTTCGGCAACATCGGGTATAGCACCTGCATAATTTTTTAGCGCGAAAAGACTAATCAATGAATTTTGATTAGCTTTTATAAATACCAGATAAACCGCTTTTTGCTCTTGCTCCAGCGAGTCACTTCTTTTTTCAATATCGTCACTAAACTCTTTTGATTTTCTTTTTTCGTCCGATGCAGCTGCATACTCTTTGTTCAATGCATTCATTTTTTTCGTAACCGTTGCCAACGTTATTTTTAACCTTTCGTTATCCGCATTAATTTGCCCGGCACTTATTTTGGCATTATCTAATGAATCAGGGCTAACCACAGCGATCATTCCGGGTTCAAGATAAAGTTCTATATAGCTTTTTGCCCTGGTACGAATACCTGTGCCTTTTTTATTAATGATCAGATACGCACTTACAGGAGCGGCTATTGTACCTGTAAAACTAAAACTCCCATTATTAATCATGGTTGAATCTGTTTGTCTGCCTATTGCATTATTGTACATTAAATAAGCTTTTGCCGGGGCAGATAACTTTCCAACTTTTCCTTTTAACGTATAATTGCCGCTTTGGGCCAATAATAATGAGGGCATCGTAATCATTACGATTGAGAGTAAAAAATTGATGTTCTTTTTCATTTTTTTGTTAAAAATTAAAGCCAGCATTTTGTCCATATCATCATCTGTACCACCAAAACTGTCACCATAACGACCTGTGATTTTTCGCTTGGATCTATTAAGATCTTTGAAGGCAGGGAATGGATACCAAATTATTCACTTCTTTGTCGATTATCCTTTATATGTAGGGTACCCCTAATTGATAGAAATTGCTATTTAATATATATATCAAACTGATATTTAGCAAGATAAAGCTATTGCTTTTCACTGTACTCCTTTTGATCCCGGGTGTTAAGGATTTTTTGGTTGATGCACAGCTGCCTTCCTAATAAGCTTCATCTTCAATCTGCTTTTTAAATACAGCTAAATGCCCCTCTTCATTGTCTTTATCCCTTAATGAATTTTCCAGTGCCTGGTTAATATATTTTAATGCCTGTTCTTTATTTTTCAGGCTTTTATAAACCATTGCAAGTGAAAGCGCATTCACAGAATTATTATTAAGCGCGAGCGCACGCTCTGCCCAAGATTTAACTATCAATAAACCATCCTTGGTTAAATTAAACCTAAAACTGCCCCCAATCAGTAAGCTTAATGCTCCCTCATCATTATTATCATATTTTGCAGCTAATATTGATGCTCCAGCCATAAATCTGTCCCTATCATTACTTTGGTAATAATGATTATTGGCAATAGTAAGCTCCTCATACTCAGTTAAATTAATTTTGAGCTTTAGGCTATTAATTGCAGCTACATAGTCTTCCTCGCTTTTATAATTTTTGTAATTCGCATCATTTATATAGGTTTTCCTGATAAAACCATCAACCTTATCCTTACCGGCCACCTTACCAAATTCATCGCAATGCTGTTCTACAAAATTAAAGGCTTTACTATCGGGGTTTCTTACATTTTCTGCTATGGCATTGAACGTATTGATACTAACATCCGGAAAAAGCACAACGTATTTTTCAAGCACCTCGTTAAGTTGCCTGGCGTTTCCTTTTGTTTTAACAATAAGCAGGTACCGGTATAGGTCACTCTTATTCAATTCATCTTTAAGATATTTTGTATTAAGTTCAGCGTAATCATTCCGGGGTGTCAATGCTATTTCACCTTGTTTAATGAGTTCCGCTACGTTTAAAGAACTGTCAACTCGATAGATCACCTTTTCCTCCGCATCAGCAAATATCAATGTTGGGAAACCGCCAACTTTGTATTTGCGGGCAAGCATAATTCCCTCTCCTTTTTCGGCGTCAACTGTTACACAAATAAAATTTTTATTATAAAAATCACCTACGTCTTTTTGTGGAAATATGTTTTGCTGCATATACCTGCATGGTGCACACCAAACCGTGCCAAAATCAACAAATATCAGTTTGTTTTGGGCTTTAGCTTCCGCCTTAACCTCTTCCCATTCTCCATAATTGAATTTAATGCCCTGTGCATTTGTTTTATAAACAAGGGTAGTATTTATCAATATAACACAGCATAGCCATAACCTCTTTTTCATAGTCATAATATCAAATTCCTGTACCGTTTATTTAATAAGCGGCGTCTTCAATTTCCTTTTTAAACATTGCAATGCGGGAGGCATAAGTTTCCTTATCGCGCTGGCAATCTTCTAAAGACTTGTTAATATATTTTAATGCCTGTTCTTTGTCTTTCATCCCTTTGTAAACCAACGCCAACGAAGCATTATTCAAAGCATTATCTTTTATGGCCAGCGCATGTTCGGCCCATTCTTTAATGGTTAGCCATTCATCCTTATTCAAGTCAAATCTGTATGCGCCGCCAATTAAATTACTTAACTGAAAATCGTCATTAGTTAAATAATAGTAATTGGTCGCTAATTTTGCCGCAGCAGCCATATAGCGATCTTTGTCTTTTGTAGCGCAGTAATAATTTGTCTCAATATTGAGTTCCTCTTTTTCGGTTAAATTAACTTTAGCCTTCAATTTAGCCATTGCTGCCTGGAATTCTTCAGCTGTTTTAAACCTGTTATATTCAACATCCTCTATATATGTCTTCCTGATAAAATTGTCAACCTTTTCTTTGCCTGCCAGTTCAGCAAATTCATCATGGTGCTGCTCAAGATAAATAAAAGCCTTGCTATCGGGCGAGTACACATTAGCAGATATGGTATTAAACATCTCTGCACTTACATTTGCTGCTAAAGCAAAGTACTTCTCAAAAACCTCACTGGTTTCTTTATCGTTGCCCCCAGCTTTAACCCTCAAAAAATATTTATACAATTCATCTTTAGTCATGTCATTTTTTAGGTATTTGTCTTTAAGTTGGGCCAGTTCATCGGGCGATGCCGTTAAAGCTATTTTACCCTGCCCTATAAACTCCTCAGCAGTTGATGATCCTAATGCACGGTGGATCACCTCTTCCTTTTCATTGGTGAACATCATGGTGGGGTAAGCCTGAACTCCGTATTTATGTGCAAGGGCTATACCTTCGCCCTTCTCGGCGTCTATTTGTACACAAACAAAGTTTTTATTATAAAAATCTCCCACATCTTTTAACGGGAATATAGTTTGCGCCATAAATTTGCACGGCGCGCACCATGTGGTATAAAAGTCAATAAATATAATTTTATGCTCTTTGCTGGCCGTTGCCTTAACTTCTTCCCAATTTCCGTGATTAAATTCAATTCCATCGGCAATGGCCTTGCCACAAATTAGGGTAAGCAAAACCATGGTAAATATTGTCATCAGATACTTTTTCATTATTTTAAATTTTAGTGTTAATACTTAGTGTTATCTTGGATTTTGTGTAATCTCAGGATTGGCTGAAATAACATTGGTTGCTATAGGGTAAACATACCGGTTGCTTCCCGGCGCCAGTGTTAGCTGTGCCCCGTTGAGTGGATGAGTAATTGTTTTGGCGAGGGTTGGATCTGTATTATACCTTTTCAGGTCAAATAATCTGAAACCTTTTGCAAACAACTCTCTTCGTCGCTCCTGCAGGATTAATACCAACGCGGCCTGGTCGTTCGCGGCGGTTAAAGGGGTGTAGTCCGAGGGTTTAAACCTGTTTTGTCGCAGTACATTCACCACGGCAAGCCCCTGTTGGCCTTGCTGGCTACGGGCGAGGCATTCCGCCTCTATGAGCATCATTTCGGAAACTGTAGGCCCCTGGTTTCGAGACTCGTAAGGAGAATAGGCGTAATAGGTTCCGGGGTAATAGCCCAGGTCAGGCCCATTATAGGTAAAGAAATAAGTCCGGAGATCATTGGGGCCCAGTAAGTTTAATAATTCACTACTCAGGTTTAACGGCGCATCCTGGTTATCTGCAGCTTTTAATAAAATTGTTTCGGGATTGTCCTGGCTTAACGGGAAATAAAATACCGGGTAGAAAAATCCTGGAGGAACATTACTTAGTTCCGAATTCAAGCTTAATAAAGTTGATTGCAGCGACAAAGCCAGGTCCGCATTTTTTAAGGCATTTGCATAATCCCCCATATATAAATAGGTACGGGCAAGCAAAGCATAAACAGCAGTTTTTGAAGGATCGGTATTGTTTACCGGCAGATTTGGCAAAGCAGCTAAGGATGTGTTCAGATCGCTTAGTATTTGGTTATAGATTGTCGCTTCGGATGCCCTTTGCAGACTTTGCGTGTAAGTAGGTACCAATAATAAAGGAACGCCAGGGGCTTTGTCTACATTAGACGCATTATATACCGCCGCATACTGATTTACCAGGCAGAGATAAGCATAGGCGCGATGTACCTTTGCCTCAGCAATTAATTTTTGCGCCTGGCCCGGCGCTCCTGAAGTTGCAGAAGGTAAACCCTGGATGGCTATATTAGCTGTATATATCTGCTGATAAAAGGCGTTCCAGTCCGGATCATTTTCACTGGTCTGGTAAAACAGCTCCTTAAATTCATAAATATTTAACAAAGAAACAGGCTGTATTGAACTGATGAGGCCGGTATCGATCAGCGCAATATCGTCGGTGACGAAATCAGTGGTTCCGGACGAGACATTAAACACCGTACTGTTATTCAATAACAATTGATAATCATTGACGGTTGTTGGTGTTATCTGGCCCTCTGGTTTTACTTCAACGTATTTTTTACAGGATACAAATGAAAATATAGCGAACCACAACAGAAGAAGAAAATATTTTGGATTGTACATAATTTTAAATTTTATCGATTAAAAATTTGCCTTTACACTAAATATCAGCGATTTTGAAGGGGGTAGACTGGTAGCGGAAGTTGTTGGGATATAATCCGGGTCAATACCATATTTATTGGCCGTCCAAAGCGCCAGGTTTTTGCCGGTAATACTTACATCAAGCGTATTAACAAAGCCCCACTTTAAAGCGCGTACAGGGATTTTATAAGTAAGCGTTACATCACGTAACCTGATGTAGCTGGCATTTTCAACAAATAGATTACTTTCCTCATACCTGGTGTAGTCTTCATGCAACGGATCGATAGAAGGGACGTTGGTTGTCAACTCATCACCCGGTTTTTCCCACCTGTTGGCCCAATCAGCACTGGCATCCCTGGGATCACTAAAAATATTTCCTATCGTCGGCCGGATAAACTGATAGCCTGCTTTAAAGGTAATTAGTGTATAAAGTTCAAAGTTCTTGTAAGTAAACGTATTGCCTAAACTTCCAAAATATGGCGGGGAGGTAACACCTTTCTTTTCTATTGCACCCAGGTCATTCTCATTCAAAGTATAGTCATCGGCATATATTTTTTGCCCGGCCCCGTTATAGATCATAGCATCGCCCTGGTTGTTCAAGCCTGCAAAACGATAGGTGTAAATGGTACCCAGTGTTTGGCCCTGAATAGGGTTAGCCGGATTGGTATAATAATCCAGGGTATTTTGCTGGAAGAAAGTTTTGGCTACTTTATTCGTATTATAAGAAAAATTAATGGAGGAACTCCATTGAAAGTTCCGGGTTTTAATCTCATAACCATTTAATTCTATATCGATGCCCCTTCCGGCCATTTCCAGCTTATTCGCTTCCAGGGAGGTAAAACCATAGGTTGGGTTAATAGCCACCTGCCCCAGCAGATCCAGGCTTTTTCGCCAATAGGCATCTACACTTCCACTTAACCTACTTTTAAATAAGGTAAAATCTGTTGCAATGTTAATTGTCTTTACTCTTTCCGGGCTTAATTCCGGATTGGCCGGATTAACAACCGTTGCATATGGTCCTGAATTGATCGGATTAACACTTGGAGAGGTCGCTATAATTAAATAGGGGGAATTGGTTTTGTTGATGTTGCCATTGTAGCCGTAGGTAGCTCTTAGGTTTAACTCTGATATCCAATCGGTATTTGTTAAAAAGGTTTCATCCTTCAGGTGCCATTTACCACCAAAAGAATAAAGCGGCACGTTGGTCCCATCATTTGCCGACCCGAATAAGTTGGAATTATCCTTCCTGAAACTGCCGGAGAGATCATATTTCGCCTTATAACTATACGTAAAATTGGCGTATGCCGAAGCATATTTGTCTACAAGGTTGGTAAAGGTTTGGCCGTAAGGAACTACCAGATTACCTAATGTTGTATTATACTTAGTCACATAATCTACAGGTGTGGCTGTCAGCAAACGATCATCATAACCATAAGCTACGTTGCCATCTCCCGATGATACCGTTTGGCGGAGTTCCCCTCCGACAATGGCATACAGGCGACTGTCCCTTCCAATATCCGGGTTTAAGTTAATCTGACCGCGAAGGTTATAATTATTCTGATCCGCGTCCGACTGGTTAAGCACCCCGCCTACCGGCACACCATTTACATGGCTATTAATATCCGTGTAGGAATTAATAAGATTTCTGGCATAATAGGTATCGGGGCTGTAATAGTCGTTCGTTTTATCATACGATTTTTCAATCATATATTTCACATCCACACCAATTGCCGGTAAAATTTGATAATTCAGTCCCGTAGTTAGCCTATATGCTAATGAGTTCTCGGTATTGTCGGCATTAGCCATTTCATTAATATAATTGTAATTCCAGTTTTGAAAACCAGCATTTTGCAAAGAGTCTAAAGCATGGGCAGTGGACCTGTAAGAAAAGTTATTGGATACGCCGTTCGCATTTACGAGCTGATCATAAGGCGACAATGTAATTTGACTTTTGTCAGGCTCCAATGCGGATAAGCCGATACCGTCTGTCTTTTGATTTAGAATGGTAACAAAAGATTGCGCAGTAAAAGTAAGTTTCTGGGAAATTCTTGTTTCATTGCTAAAGTTCACGGTTATCCTATCGTCAAAATCATTTTTAGCGTTAGGGTTTTCGGAGGCATAAGATGCTGAAAAGTAATTGCGGGAAGTGGCAGATCCGCCGCTAATGGCAACATTATGCTGCTGCGCAAAAGGAGATTGCAGCAAATATTTTTGATACTGCCCATCAACGTTGATACCACTTAAGCTGGCAACTTGCTGATTATATTGTTGCTGAGAGATAGTTCCGTTCTTCAGGCCCAGCGCGAGCTGTGACCCCGTAGTGTACACATTGGGAAGTGATGAAAAAGGGTTTTGCTGCATGGGCAGGATTCCTTTGTCCACTAATTCCTTTTCCAGGGAAAGCATGCCAGCTGAATTCAACAGCGGAAGATAACTCAGGCGCGGACTGCCCGTGAAAGTAAATGTGCTGGAATAACTTACTTGGGGGGCGCTATTAAATTTTCCTTTCTTGGTGGTAATAACCAATACGCCATTTGCCGCCCTGATTCCCCAAATGGAAGCCGCTGCGGCGTCTTTTAAGACGGTTATGCTTTCCACATCAGCCGGATTAATATTCACCAGGTCTAATTCTGTGGGAAAGCCATCAAGTACAATAAGTGGTGTTGTAACAGAATTGATGGTTGAAACGCCACGGATGGAAAAGTTATCCCTATTTTTAATAAGGCTTTGATCCGGAGAGCCCACATTTACTAAAAGCCCGGCTGTTGAACCTTCAATACTTTCCAATATATCAGAAGACTCCCTTCTTTCGATATCCTTTGAAGTTATTTTGCCAAAAGCGCCCGTAGCCCTTTCTTCAGGAATGTCCTGGTAACCTGTACTTACGGTCACTTCGCTCAGGTGGCCAAAGGATGGGTACATGGTGAAATTTATAGTTACAGGCCCGGCATTTATTTCGATATTCTGTTCTAATTTCTGATAACCTATATAGGTAATTATAATTTTGTATTTACCTGTAGGCACGGCATCGAAGTTAAATTCGCCATTTGTATTGGTAACTGCCTGGTAATTTGTTTGATCAAGCCTTACAGAAGCACCAATCAGGGGTGTACCAATGCTATCTGTTACCTTGCCTGTTATTTTACCGGGCAAATTGAAAAATGCTTTCGCTTTATCAATGAATGATTCCTCTTTATGCTGAAATACAACATTTTTATCTATTATTTTATAGGTATAAGGAAGGTTTTGTAAACATTTATTAAGCGTCTCATCTATGGAAGCATTTTTAACCTGCACATTAACTTTTGCATTTTTAATATCAGTACCGGTGTAGAAAAAAACATATCCTGTTTGTTGGTTTATGGATTCAAATACCTTTTCTAACGGGGCATTAGTAGCATTAAGGGTTATTTGACTATACCCTTTAGCGCTTGCTTGCATTAATGCTATGATTAGCAGAAGCGTCGTTAACTTCATAATCAATAGTATTTGAGGGGAAAGCCATGCCTTTGGCACGGCCATACTAAAAGTATTAATTTTCATTACTTTTGTAAGAGTTGGGTTAATACATAAAATGGTTGAACTAAATTGTTTTATCCCGAGAATTTCGGGAAGGGTTAACCCGGCTACTTATCGCAGAAGTGCGTCGAACCACTTCTGCGTTTTTTCCCCTTGTTGACCTTGCTAAAGTTTAAAGCTTTTGTCGTAAATTTTTCTTCATGTTTTTTTGATTAAATAATTAGTTAATGAGTGATTTTTAAGGTGTAACTATAATTTCCCTTCCTTCTATCCTGAAGTTAACTTTCGCAAACCTGAGGATTTCCAATGCTTTGGATAGATTAACATTCCGGTAAATCTCTCCTGAAAAAACTGTGGGTGGAACGTTTCCTTCATATTTAATTTCTACATTATACCATCGCCCGATTTGGCGCATAACGGTTTTTATATCTGAATCATTAAAAGAAAACTTTCCGTTTGTCCAGGCGAGCACCTGATCCGTATTCACATGATTTGAAACACTAATTGATGAGTTATTCCCCGCATCAGTTAAAACAGATTGCTGGCCCGGTTTTAATATAGCTGATGCTGTTCCTTTGCTAACCTTCACCGCACCCTGAATCAGCGTTGTTTTTATGGAAGGTTCATCCTTATAAGCATTTATATTAAAATGAGTACCCAGAACCTGCACAGTTTGGCCGTTAACCATCACGCTGAAAGGCTTTGAAACATTATGCACCACTTCGAAATAAGCTTCACCGGTGATTTCAACCTGCCGAATATTTCCATTAAAAACTGTCGGATACTTAATGGATGATGCGGCATTTAACCAGACATTCGTACCATCCGAAAGCGTTAAACGAAATTGGCCACCCCGGGATGTGGATATCATATTGTATTCTAACCTGGAACTGCTGTTACCCTTTTCAGATGGAGCTGTGTTATAAACTACTGCCCCGGTTGCAGTTTTATTTATGGTTGTGCGACCTTGTTTTGCAATTTTTCCGTTTTTAGCCTCATTTAAAATGATTTGGTTTCCGTTCGCCAAAGTCAGTATAGCCTTATTTCCGCCTGGCGCTATATCATGGATTTGATTTTGGGCAATCTGCTGTGTCGATGCCTTTTTGTGTAATAAAAAATATGCGCCGAAGGAAAGGAATAGTAAGATAGAAGCTGCGGCAGCGATGCGGGGCCATAAGCGGATTGTGAATTTCTTTGGCTTTTTATCGGCTTTGATTGCCTGCCACATTTCATGACGTGCTTCAGTCAACTCTTCATCTGAAAGGCCGACATCTCCCCGTTGGTTGAGCTGATGTAACCAGTATTTGGCAATCGCTTCCTCTTCGGGTGTATAATGGCCTGAATTGATTTTTTCCAGTATGTCTTTTATGTCTTTGTTTCGCATCTTATAGCATCTATGTATCAACCCTGATTATAACAAAGACAACTCATGTCTACACATTAGGTACAAGACATAAAAAAAAAGATAGGGAAAAGTAAATTATTGCGTATTAATCTGATAATGAGATTAATAAATTTAATGAATTGTTAGTGATAAATAATATAAACGAGGTAAATAAAAATGGGTAACTTGTCTTTTAGGAGTTTTAGTGCTCTTTTCATGTGGGTGGATACTGTAAATTCGGAGAGGTTCAGCTGTTTTGCGATTTCTTTGGTGCTTAAGAATTTTTTTCTTTTTAGTTCATAGATCTCCCGCATTCTTGGGGGCATAGCGGCAATTTCGTTTTCGATGAGAGTAGTGATATCTTTTTCACGGATAAGGTAATCGGTTTCGGTACTGTCGATCTTGATGAAATGCTGGTTGGCTTTGATGTACTCCTGGATGATATTTTGGTGCTTAAAAATATTGAATACTTTGTTCAGAACCGATTTATACAGGTAACCGGATAAGGTAGTTTTTACATCAAACTTTTTGCGATTATTCCAAAGTGCGATAAAGACATCCTGTACCACATCTTTAGCTTCTTCCTTACCTTTTAATTTCCTATAAGCGTAAAGATAGAGCAGGCTGGCATAACGCAGATAGATTTCTTCAAACGCAGCTTGGTCATCGGACTTGAGTAAGTGGGTTAATTCGGCGTCAGCGAGAGAATTATATAAAATCATCTTTAATTTACGAATATAATCATAACTTAATGAGTTTATATCAGTCCCTTCATTACACACACCGTTTTATTTCGATAATGTAAATTTACAAGTATGAATTTGAGTAACGGAGTTTTAAATAAATTCCCTTTTTATGAATTTGTGAGATTTTATCAATATTTAAATAACCTCTTGAAAATATAAAGACAAAATCTGTATAAGTGGTGGAATCTTTTCCTGGATAACTAGAGCTTAGTTCAATGCTTTCACATTTTCTTAAAAATATTTGATCTTTGATTTTTTTCAATTTAAAGCTGTCCAATTTTTCATCAGGAAAATTCAGATTTATTTTATATAAGGTATCCGAAGTATTGAGCATAAATAAGCGCAAAGATTTATCTCCGAAATAATAATCTTTAACTATATGGGGTTTTTGAGACTGGTCTGAGTGTATACTAACATAATTTCCATTAGCGTAAAACAGTTGTACAGTATCATCTAAATTAACAGAATCATCACTGGCTTTTGATATTTCATGAAAAGTGATTATCCCTTCAAATTCTTTTATGCCTTTACTCTTTTTAGATTCTCTTCCGAATTTACATCCCAACTGAGAGATGAAAATAATGCTGAAAGCAACAGGATGGTTAAGGTTTTAAGCATAATGCTAAAATAAGAAAGAATAATCACAAAAAAGCCTCCAGATTTTCATCTAAAGGCTTTGAGTTAACCTCTCCCATGTTGTTCCCATGGATGGGTATAAAAGTGGTCCTTAGACTACAAAACCCGAACTCTTTTATGGGTGATTTGCATTGTGCGGCGAGTTTGAATTATAATTTAATGAGGGCTTAAGGCCCTTAAATATAAACATATTGGCACATCCTCCCATTGGCCGCTGCTGCATGTCTGGCGCCGGGTTATAGGTTTCTTTTAACTTTCCTTTAGCCCGGGCATGTTGGACAACTTAAATATGAAAGTAGCAACAAAACAATAGCGCCAATATGTATCAAAAAATAAATTATTTCGGTTTTAAAATAGGGAATAAGCTTCCTTTTAAAAAGGCATATATACAATAGCATAAAAAAGAAAACTATAAATAGTGGATTATCAATGAAATTAACCCCAAATAAAACCATACCAATTACTGTTGGTTTTTGGAAGAGATTGGTTATGGCAACCAAAACGATCAACACCGATGCCGTTGCAAATACAATCCTTAAAATACGCTTGAAAGTTTCCATATTCTAAAATATTCCTTTTGCAAATTACTAATTAGTTTCCTGCTGCGCCATTCGAGATGATTCGTTTACATATTGGGTGGTATTGCATTAAAAAAAAGCCCTTAGACTTCCATCTAAAGGCTTTCAATAATCTTTCCCATGCCGTTCCCATGGATGGGTATAAATGTGGTCCCGACGAGAATCGAACTCATATCTAAAGTTTAGGAAACTTCTATTCTATCCGTTGAACTACGGGACCAATTTGATTTTAGATTTACGATTTCGGATTTATCCTATCTGCTCCGAAATTGTTGCAAAGGTGCGAATTTTGATTGAGTTAGTCAAGTGTGGTTATTGGTTGATTAGGTTGGATTAAGTTGCTTGGGTTATAATCACCTAATTGCACGCCATTTTTCATCCGCACATCTGCACATCCGAAATCTGCACATCAATCTTACCTGATCACCGACCCATTATGCATATCCTCTCCCGATAGTACAAAACTTAGCTTGCCTTCCGCATTCTCCGCCATCAGTATCATGCCTTGCGACAGGATGCCTTTTATTTCGCGCGGCTCAAGGTTTACCAGTACGCTTACCTTTTGGCCTATTATGGCTTCGGGCTCAAAGTATTCGGCTATGCCGGATACGATGGTGCGCTGGTCGATGCCGGTATCAATAGTGAGTTTCAGTAGTTTTTTTGTTTTGGCTACCTTTTCGGCAGTTAAAATGGTGCCGGTACGGATATCCATTGCAGCAAAGCTTTCAAAGCTGATATTTTCTTTTGCCGGCGCTACATCCGTTTGTTTTTTGGGCGCAGCAGCAGCCTTTTTATCAAACAGTTTCTGCATTTGGAAGTCGATAACATCATCCTCCACCTTCTCAAACAACAAAGCCGACGGGTTTAACTGGTGCCCGTTTTCAAAAGCCATCTCCCGGTCGAAAGCTATGGCGCTGAAAGGCAGGTTAAGCATTTCAACTATCTTTTTAACCGTAGCGGGCAAAAACGGCTGCAGGCGCGATGCCAGATGACCAATAAGTACCAAACTGTTATGCAGGGCTTCTTTGGCAGCATCCGGGTTTGTTTTTATCGTTTTCCATGGCTCATTTTCGGTAAGGTAACGATTTCCCAAACGGGCAATTTCCATTACGGTTTGTAACGCCTGCCTGAATTTGTAGGTTTCGAGGCTAACCTCCAGTTCATCATAAAACCGGCCAATTTCGGTTTCAAGATGTTTATCTGTCAGCACAATTTTACAGGCGCCGCTTTCAATTTTACCATCGTAAAATTTATGCATCAATATCATTACGCGGTTAACGTAGTTGCCCAATATGGCCACTAATTCGTTATTTACGCGGGCCTGGTAATCTTTCCAGGTAAATTCGCTGTCGCTTGTTTCGGGGAGTATCGAGGTTAGCACATAACGCAATTCATCCTGCTTGCCGGGGAATTCCTCCAAATATTCGTGCAGCCAAACCGCATGGTTGCGCGAGGTGGAAAGCTTATCGCCTTCCAAATTTAAAAATTCGTTGGCAGGCACATTTTGCGGTAAAACATATTCACCATGCGCATGCAAAATGGCCGGGAAAATAATGCAGTGGAACACAATATTATCCTTGCCGATAAAATGCAGCAGGCAGGTTTCATCTGCTTCATTTTCTTGCTTTTTCCAGTACAATTTCCAGTCCTTACCGTTATCTATCGCCCATTGTTTGGTAGCCGAAATATAGCCTATAGGCGCATCCATCCACACATAAAGCTTTTTGCCTTTGGCCTCTTCCAATGGCACATCAATGCCCCAGTCCAGGTCGCGGGTCATAGAACGCGGTTGCAAGCCTGATTTTAACCACGATTTACATTGGCCAAATACATTTACTTTCCATTCGCCCTCTTTGGTATCTATCCATTTTTCCAGCCAGGGTTGGTATTTATCAAGCGGCAAATACCAGTGTTTGGTGGGTTTTAAAATGGGCGTTTTACCGCTCAGGGTTGATATTGGGTTTATGAGGTCGGTAGGGTTTAATGAAGTGCCGCAGTTTTCGCATTGGTCGCCGTAGGCATTAGGGTAACTGCAATTAGGGCAGGTACCTGTAATATACCTATCGGCCAAAAACTGCTGGTAATCTTCATCAAAATATTGTTCCGAATATTTTTCAATAAATTCATCTTTCTCGTACAGGTTTAAAAAAAACTCCTGTGACAGGTCGTGGTGTATAGGCGATGAAGTACGGTGGTACATATCAAATGATATCCCGAACTCCACAAAGCTGTCTTTTATCTGCTGGTGGTATTTATCAATAATGGCCTGCGGCGTTGTATTTTCCTTTTTTGCCTTTATCGTGATAGCTGCGCCATGCTCATCCGAGCCGCAGATATATATAACATCCTTTTTTTTAAGGCGCAGGTAGCGTACAAAAATATCGGCAGGCAAATATGCGCCCGCCAGGTGGCCGATATGCAGCGGCCCGTTGGCATAAGGCAGGGCCGATGTTACTGTAAACCGTTTAAATTTATTAAGTTTCGACATGATTATAGCGCAAAGATACTTCTTTAGTCCGAAAGACGGAAAGTCGGTAAAGTCCGAAAGAAGGATAAAAAGTATCGCGGGGGACTTGTAGTCCCAGTAAGGCGCAAGAATCCGTTTTTAAAACATATGTGAGGCTTTTTCATAGCGATGGGTTTGAAAACCCATCGCTATACAACGATTTCCCCGTGAACAGGACCGTCCATTTGTAGATTATTATAATATATACGATATTGCCCACCCGGATTATTCTGAATATAGCAGGTACCGGCAGTCTTTTTTATAATGAACAAATCTTCAGCTTCTTCCGGCCTTCAACCCCCTTCGTTAAAAAAAGGCGACAAAATCGCTATCACCTGTCCGGCAAAAAAACTGCCGGCGCCAATGGATGATGCGGTAAAGCTTTTGCAATCATGGGGATTGGAAGTTGTTTTGGGCGAAACTGTTGATGCCAGCTATCACCAGTTTGCCGGCGATGACGACCTGCGCGCCCGCGACCTGCAGCGTTTCATTGATGACGACAGCATTAAGGCTATCATCGCGGCGCGCGGCGGGTATGGCACAGTGCGGATGATTGATAAGGTTGACTTTAGCCGCTTTGCCCAAAACCCGAAATGGCTGGTGGGATTTAGTGACATAACGGTGCTGCATACGCATTTATATACCAATTACGGCGCACAAACCATCCATGGCCAGATGCCGGTTAATATCCCGGATGCATCGGCACGTTCATTAGATACCCTACGGAAAGCATTATTTGGCGAACAACTTAACTATCAAATTGCACCTCACGCATTAAACCGGACTGGTGAAACTTCGGGCGTACTGGTCGGCGGCAACCTTTCGCTATTGATAGCCGTATCTTCTTCAGTATCTGACCTGGATTATACCGGTAAAATATTGTTCATTGAAGATGTAAGTGAATACTTGTATGCCATCGACCGTATGATGCGCTGCTTAAAACGGGCGGGCAAACTGAAAAACCTTGCCGGCTTAATTGTTGGCGCCTTTACAGATGCAAAGGATAACGATATCCCATTCGGGCAAACAGTGACCGAAATTATTATGGATGTGGTAAAAGAATACGATTACCCGGTTTGCTTCGATTTCCCGGCAGGGCATATACCCAATAATTGCAGCCTGGTATTTGGAAAACCGCTACATTTATCGGTCAACAAACAACAAGTGTTTATCAAATATTAAAACGATCTTACAAACCCAATCCTTCAATAATTCACCGAAGGGGTCCTTCGGACACTAATTCACTAATTCACTAATTCAATAATTATCCCCTATGGCATTTCTTAGCAATTTAGGCAATTACAAAAACTTTGGTCTGTTAGTCATCAGGGTTGGTTTAGGCGTTATGTTTATTTATCATGGCCTGCCGAAACTAACAGGTGGCGAAAAAGAATGGGCGCAATTAGGGGCTTCAACAAAATATGTTGGCGTACATTTTTGGCCAACGTTTTGGGGGCTGTTATGCGCAGCAACCGAAACATTTGGCGGGTTTTTACTCATCCTGGGGTTGGCTTTCAGGCCGGTTTGTATTTTGCTGCTGATAAACCTGCTGGTAGCTATAGCCTCACACTTCGGTAAAGGCGATGGTATGATGGAAGCCTCGCATGCTATTGAGGATGCTATTATGTTTGCCGGATTGATATTTGTTGGGCCGGGCAGGTTTAGTGTGGATAAGAAATAACCCCTATATAATGAAAGACTTACGAAGCTTTTGAAGCTTCGTAAGTCTAACGCATCTCCCGTTGTCCGACTTCGGACTACTATTCGAAGTCAGAGTTGAGTAGGCAAGGGGAGTTTCACCCCAAGCCTCTCGCAGGTAGGGTCGAGGACTGGCGCACCGATCTACACTATTTGTTTGTTAATAATTGTTTATTTATGTTTCCAGTCCCCGCCGCGTCAAACGCAGCGTGCGCATTTAACGCACTGCGCTTACCTAATGACTTCTCATCAAGGCTTATAGCCTATCATGTCGGGGCCACTTTCCTTACGGATACTTTAAAGTCGTCGTATATTTTATACATACCATAAAGTTCCTTCGTACTCCATCGCGTCCAACCGAAACCCTGTCTTCCCTTGGCTCTCATTAAGTGCCGGCGGATCTTCTTGGTTAACCAATCTTTTACATATCCAAAGGTTTTAGCGGAATGCCCTATCTTGAAATAGTTCACCCAGCCTCTCAATATTGGATTTATCAAGTCCCTTACCCTTGTTAGCGGTTCAGAGTTATGCCTCCTGAATACATCTTTGATTTTCTCCAGCACTTTTGTCCTTGCCTCCATTTTGGGTTGATAGTTTACCCGCCATTTCTTAGTCTTCGTCCATAGTCGCCTAAAGTCGAAGCCCAGAAAGCTGAAGCTTTCTCCCTTGGTCAAGTCCAGTTGTTTGGTCTTTTCTTCATTAATGTGTACCTGCAATTTGTCCAGTTCTTCCCTTAGCCTTTTGTTTACCCCTTTCCACAGCCAGTCCCACTTTGGGTGTCCGTCTACTAAGATCACGGCATCATCAGCGTAACGGGCGTATTCCAGATGGATGTATTTCCCTTCACGGGTTGCTTCTTTCGCCTTTTCGAGCATTTTATCTACTTCATTGAGGTAGATATTGCTTAATAAGGGTGAAAGCACTGAACCTTGTGGGACACCCTCTTTGCCTCCTGCTTTTAGCATTTGCTTTAACAGTCGCATAAGCTGGTCATCTGCAATCCGTTCTGCTACCTTACCCAGTAGAATGTGATGCTTCACTGTATCAAAATATGCACGCAGGTCTAAATCGATTACCCTTGTCTTTTCTTTAACCACAGCTTCGGCAACCCGTTCTACCGCCTGATGGGCTGTTCGTTTTGGGCGGTATCCGTAAGAACCATCCTGAAAGTCTGTCTCAAATATCGGTTCCATAATCAGCTTAACTGCTCCCTGTACCACCCGGTCTTTGATTGTGGCGATACCGAGCTTACGGGTTTTACCGTTTGCTTTTGGTATTTCCTTGATCCTGTTCCTTGATGGCTGGTAAGAGCCTTCGATCAGTTCTTGTCGTATGTCCGTTAGAAAGCTTTCCACCCCTGATTGTTCGATATCATCAAAGGTCATCCCATCTATTCCCGGTGCTCCGTTGTTCCTTTTGACCATCTGATATGATTCTTCCAGTGTGTTTTGCTTGCATACGTGTACATACATACCCCAGAAGCGGTGGGCTTTATCAGCCTTCGCCTTGATGTATATCTTCCTCCTCAGTTCCTGCATTGTAATGGACGTTTTTATCATTTTCGTCTTTGCCTCTCGTTTTTGTTAGAAGAATTACCATTAGTAAGGAGACTTCGCTCCATTCCCATTACGGAACTTCCTTGCTACTATTCTCCTGTCCGACTCCCTCTCATCTTCAGTTCATTTCCTTCTTCAGTTATAGAACTTGTCTTGCTCCGGGCATTTCTGCCTGGGATGAGGAGGGTCTCTCCAGTTGCGTAACTTATCCTTGTTATCATGCTGCTGCTACCACCCCGCCAATGTGTTTTTCCGTCTCAGCCAGTTTCGGAAAAACATGCTGCCTTCGCTATTCGGTTATTAGCTCGGCCTTTTGGTTTTGATCACTTTCGAGGCTACTTCTGCATTCATTTTCATTGCGGCCTGATAACTTGCATAACCTGCTGTACAGGTTACTTTTCAATGAGCTTCATGAATTTCATTTCTTCCACCCATGTCATTTAGCTACAGCGCTTTGACTTTTACGCTGATGGGACTTGCACCCATTGGATATGTCCACCTTTGCTGGACGCACAACCGTACGTGAAGCTCTCACTTCATACGGCTCGTATTATACCATCAAACGTGTTTAAAAAGCGTCCAGTAGTAAAACATGCCTGGATAGCTCCTTTTCAGGTCTTTTATCCAAAGAAATGCTTCACTGTAACTGTTTTTAAACCTTTTGTACTTGTTCAGTGCCCATTTAGCTAACCGAAATTCGAAGCGCCACATCAGTCTCTGTAAGTCCCGCAACTTAAATTTGCCATAGTATTTGATAACCCCTCTCATTTGAGAGTTAACCATATTTGCTATGTCCTGTATCGTTAAATCGCTCCGCCGATGCAGATTAAGTTGCTTCCATCCGTCCACTATTCGCGTTTGTGCTTTTTGACTTATGGCCATTCCATATCCTATGAATGAGCCTCCGCTTTTGGATGCTACCGTTCGTGGTTTGAATGTGAAACCGAGAAAGTCGAACTTCTTACCATAGTCTTTCTTCTTTGGTCTCCGATAATCCTGGCAGTATACCATTTTCGTCTTTTCTTCGCTAAGTCGTAGTTTACATTCCGTTAGCCTTGCCTTGATTGCTTCAAGTATTTGCTTCGCTTCTGCTTCTGTTTGGCAATGAACTACGATATCATCTGCATAGCGTACAAATGCTACGCCGGGATACCGCTTGGTTAGCCATTTATCCAGTACATAATGCAAAAACAGGTTTGCCAATAATGGGCTTATTACCCCTCCTTGCGGTGTCCCTTGTCCTTCCTTTTGGATAAGTGTTCCATCTGATTGTTGTGCCGGACTTTCCAGCCATCTTTTGATGTACATCTTTACCCATGCTTCCGGTACATGACGCTCTACAGCCTTCATTAGCAACTCATGGTCTACTTCATCAAAAAAACTTTTGATGTCCATATCGATCACCCATGCGTATTGCCGTACATTTTCCTGTACGGCTTCTACTGCCTGATGCGCGCTTTTCAATGGCCGGTAGCCATAAGATTGGCCCTGAAACTGTGCCTCCAGTCGCGGCTCTAAGTAATCCTTTACTACTTGTTGCGCAATCCGGTCGCTTACTGTCGGTATGCCTAATACACGCTTCTTTCCGTTTGCTTTGGGTATCGATACTGACCGAACCGGTTTGGGAAAATAACTGCCGGAGCTCATCCGGTTCCATAGTACATACAGGTTGTTCAATAAATCCTCCTCAAAATCACCAAGGCTCTCTTTATCAACTCCTGCCGACCCTTTGTTCCGCCTTACTTTCCGGTAGGCTTCCCGTACCATTTCTTTCGTTACCGGTACTGTTTTTGATGTTGTCTCAAACATTTAATCATCCTCTTTTAAAGTTGTAAAACATTCTCAACCGTATAATTGATGCCCTTCGCTCCACCACCATTACAGTGGTTTCACCGCTACTACAGCATCATCCGTCATCCTTAACAGCTTTGCTATTCGGCCTCGCGGGTATTGCCCGCTTGTGCCTTTCACTTAGCATCTGTTAAGGACTTCCCGTGTTCTATACAAAAGCCTGAATAAGAGTCATGCCATCTTAATGACGATTGCCTTATAGCCAGTATGCAAGTTTCCGCTATAATCTTTCACCGACCCCGAAGAAAATCGGCTTTTGGCAATGGGTTTCGCTATCTCATCACTTCAGCAATGGTTCATTTGCATTCATCTCTCTTATTCTTACCTGACTACTCCTGCGTAGCCTTTTCCTCTTTCCGTTCAATACCAGTTCATTACTGAACCAGCACCGAGAGGCGGTTTGCAGCCTCCGCTTGCACAGCGACTGCGGTAGACCTACTACCATCTTTCATACAACATTTACTTACCTTTATACTTAGGCTCGTAATTCACGGCACACCTTCGAACAGCGGTGGCACAAAAAAAAGCCGCCCTTTTATGACAGCTTTCTAAGTTACATATATTAAAAATGATCAATTCGTATCCTGGGTACCCTTAAATTGAAAGATTGTACCGTCGGCCCGTATTATTGTACCGATGAAAGTAAAGACGCCAGTGCCTATTGTAGTTGTATAACTTCCTGAAGCCGCAATTTTAGTACTGCCGTCAAAGATACCGTCAGTACCGTGGAATGCATAAGTTATGTTTCCATTTGTACCAAATAGTAAATAGTTAGAATGGACATTTATCGCCGAATCGACAACAATAGGGTTCCCTAAATTTGGAACTGGATAGGCAACGGGGCTAGGCAATGGATAAGTAACAGGGGCTATAGCTAAATTGGAGCCTGTTGTAACCCTTATCAGTTTACCGGTAAATGTTTGTACTTTACCCCCGGCAGTATAAGTCGTCTTTAGCGCATTAGATAACGTCGGTTCAGTACCCACACTCCCATTTGCATACCAGTTATCCAGGGCTTGAACATATCCGTCATAATCAGATTGAAATCCCGTGGACGGAAGACCGCCAAAAAAAATTTGGGTAACTTCAAAAACATTGCCGTCTGTTCCTGTATTGAAACCGTCAAGGGAGGAAGTTCCGTCATAAGTGCTAATAGTAGACATTACTACAGGCACGCCATTTTGTAAAGTGGGATATTTTAATGTATTCCAGGCAAGTGGGCCTTTCACTTCTATTCCACACGAGTTCCATTGCGCAAAATAAGTATCGAAATTTTCTCCGGGCTTTCGGGGTGCCAACACCATATCAGTATAAGTGGGCTGGGCCACATCGGTTGTAAATGTTGAACCGAAAAGAGGTTTCGAAGCAGTAGTGTTACTTATATTACTGGTGTCCTTTTTACATGCTGCAAACAATAGCAGAACAATGACTGGCAAAAAAAGCTTTTTCATAATTGCGATAAGTTTAAGTTTTAATTAAATATTTCGTGATATTACTATTTTAATTTATAAAAACAAACTTTAGTGAAATGTTTATTTTTATAGATTAATTAATCAAATAGCACGTTTTATTATTTCTTCTATAAAATAGTTTTTTGTCCGATTTTTTCCTGAAAGGGTCGCAGGTAAGGTGTTCTTAATTTGACAGTGCCCAAAGTCAGAGAATTCGACCAGGGGTCTTGCATCCATTGTTTGCGCCTATGCCTGCTACAAAAAAAAGAGGCTGCCTTAAAAAGACAGCCTCTTTACATATAAAGCTTTTATACTTTAATTATGTACGTAATTATCAATACAATACCTGTAACCAGATGAGTTTTGAACTGTATACTGGAAAGTAAAGTACTTTAAAGCATCGGCATACGTATAACTGACTGTAGGATCGTATGCAGGTGAAATACCAAACCCAAATACAGCTGGTTGCGTAACCGTTATTCCAGCTGGCGTCCATACACTGGACACACCTGCAGGATCCAATACAATCTGGAAGTTATTGTAATGTGTTGCATCTACCTGGTTAAAAGTAACCTGATAGTTTACATTATCCAGGTAGTACCCGCTAACAACTTGAAATTCGGTCGGTGTTACCGGCGAGATAATTACTTGCGCGGCATTTGCCCCATAAAACGAACCGCCTGACGGTGTAGTACCTGCAGGAGGCGGCGTAGAAAAGTTATTATACCTGTAGAAGTTTTGAGTATAACTACCGGCAAACACATTACCAATTATGTGGAAATACATAGTGCCCTGGTTCCCGCTGATGTTCAGTCCGCCTGCACTTTTAATAGTGATCGGCAGCATGTAACTTTTTGAAGGATCAAGCAGGTTGGCATAAACGGTTACCGTCATGGCTGTGTCCCTGTGACCCGCAAGGATAGTTATTGAATTCTGAGTAAACACATAAGCATTGGCTGGCATAGGGTAATAAAATACCGCTTTGTTAGCATTGTCATAAGCAGTAACAGTCGCCGGGTTATCAACATCAAATGTTATTGGCGTGGCTGTAGTAGGCACGGTTGGCGATGCTACATTAACCGCAAACTTTGTTACAATCGTATCTCCGGTGAGCGCCTGGTATCCTGATCCAAAATATACTTGTCCGCCGAAGGGGAACTCAACTATGGTCCCAACCTTGGTCAAATCTACATACCGGCTATCTTTCAGGCACGAGCTTAAACTAAGCGCGGCCGCTGAAAGCAAAATGGTGGTTATTAAATATAATCTCTTTTTCATTTTCTTATAGTTTATTTTTCCCAAAATATCTCGGTTGTAAAAAAGATTATCTGAGCCTGGAGGTAAACCCCAACAATCCATCGGTATCTCCCCCGGGGCTCACATTGTCAGGCGCCTTAGTTGTAGCCGCCGCAATAACAAACCAGAGCTATTCACAATACGGCGCCTGGATGGAATATTGGACTAATAGCGGTAACTTTGTACCAAACCCCGCATTAGACCAGTTCCAGATCACTAACCAGAGTTATACCGGTGTATGGACCAGCCTGTACCAAAATTTAACAAATTTCAACAACCTGC
>Ga0207068_1034_pt1 | contig 32465 bp, 33 predicted proteins | sample Alteio_BWMinCont_23_FD_153475 | JGI IMG/M metagenome (GOLD analysis project Ga0207068, IMG submission 153475) | Enriched cells from forest soil in Barre Woods Harvard Forest LTER site, Petersham, Massachusetts, United States -... | ecosystem: Environmental > Terrestrial > Soil > Temperate forest >... | reverse complement strand
TGCTTCAATACTCAAAAGCAGAAGGACGCAAGCCAGATTTATGTGGATTGGTGGAGGAAAAGATGAAAAGCTAAAGGAATTATGCATGCGGAAGGTAGCTGAGGCCGGACTGGAGAAGTCAATTATCTGGACCGGTCATGTGGCAAATGAGTATAAAGCTTATTTCAATTGTGCGGATGGTTTTATTCTGACTTCAAAAATAGAATCATTCTCATTGGTAACGCTCGAAGCACTCCTTCTTGGGGTGCCAGTCGTAGCCAATGATTGCGGAGGAGTAGCTGAAATACTTCAGGGGAAGTATGGTAGTCTGATAGGGGGGGATAACAGGGCAATGGACCTCGCTAAAGAGATGGAGAAGTATATGGATAAAACTCTGCAGAACGATCCGGAGAAACAGAGGGAGCGGGCTGAAACGTTTGATATAAAAAACACAGCGCCGTCTTGGAACAGAATATTGGAAAAATTCTTTGACCGATGAAAGCACTCTGTCTCTTCAGTTCTTATTACGAATCAGGCCCAATGCCTTATGACATGGTATGTTACCTGAAAGAACTTAAGAGACATTGTCAGACAGTCGTATTTATTACGAACGAAAAAGCATTCCTGGAAAATGAACTTCAGTTCTGCCGTGACTTTGGAATAGAGTTTCTTCCTGTTGAGAATGATGGGTTTGATTTTGGAATGTGGAGAAAGGCCCTGAAAGTATTTCCTCCTGATACCTATGATAAGGTGCTGCTCGTGAATGATTCCTGTATCCTCTTCAAAAAACTCGATAACGTATTTGAGAAGATTGAAGGATCGGACTGGGATTATGCTGGGCTTTTAGACAGTATGCAGATTCAGTACCATCTACATTCATATTTTTTGGTAATTGGAAAAAAAGCATTTACTCTCTTGAGGCAGTATTTCGATGAACATAACAGTCAAACCAACATATATCAGACCATTCGGACATTCGAAGTAGGATTGAGTGTTTATATGGAACAGTGTGGAATGAAGCTGGGATCTGTGTATCATCACAATGTATGCGCCCCCGATCTTAATCCGGCTTACTCAGGAATTGAACCTCTTATCAAGGAAGGATTTCCTCTTATAAAGAAAAAAATAATGTTTGGTACATTTCGAAAGCCTGAAATTCGATCACTTATTCGAAATGGTTTTAAATGGTCATCAGACTATTATTTCGATCTAATCGTTAAAAATACTCTAGCACACGAAGCTATCCTTGATTTTGAGTTGCTTAAGAAGGAATGCGACGCACATTCAAACAAATTAAGAAATGGCTGGTATACTTTGTATAACTTTATAGTTGACATGGCACGTAGAATTCCAGGCGTTAAACAGGTTTACAGATTTATTTTTGTCAGATAGTTAAATCAACCGGATGGATAAATTACTAGTAAGTATCTGCATTCCGGTATATAACGGAGCCAGATACCTTCAGGAATGCCTTGATTCTGTGATGGCCCAAACTTTTGAAGATTTTGAAGTGATAGCTGTGGATGACGGATCAACCGATGATTCTCAAAACATCTTGAAGAGCTATCAGGAAAAATTTCCAAAACTGAAAGTGCACATTAATTCTACGAATCTTGGCCTGGTGGGTAATTGGAACAGATGTTTAGAGTTAGCCAAGGGAGAATGGATTAAATTTGTTTTTCAAGATGATCTCATCTCTCCTGAATGCCTGAGTCACATGATGAAGGCTGCCTCTGATACACAAGCATTAGTCGTTTGCCAGAGAAAGTTCCTTATTGAAGAAAGCGCCTCTCCGTATCTTAAGAATTATTTTACACATGAAGTACTTACTCTCGAAAAACTTTTTGATGATCAGGTCCCTGGTTTTATACCAGCCCGTGATGTTTCAAAACTGGCGGTAAAACACATTTGCAGAAATTTTATAGGTGAGCCAAGCAGTGTGCTCTTTAAACGTGCCTTGGTTGAGCGGTTAGGGCCTTTTGATAAAGACCTTGCTCAGATTTGTGATCTGGAATACTGGTTGCGCATAGGTAGTCTCTATGGAATTAAGCATGTCCATGAAAATCTAGCCTTTTTCAGAATTCATTCTTCATCTACCACCTCTATGAATACAGGAGGTAAAAGATTCACCTCTTTGTTTTCTGATCCTGCAGTCTATGCCTACAAACTTCTTCATGATCCTCTTTTTAAACTTTTGAGGCATTCTGTTTCTTTTTTCAGTAAAATTCGCTTAGGAGCCTATTTTCGTGTGAAGGTTTATGAAGCACATCTTTTTCTTGACAGTGAAGAAGGTAAAAAAACGGGAGGAGAATCAGCCATACTTAAAAGGAACCCTGAGTTCGAAAATGGAAAAAAGCCAGGCCTTCTTGTTAAGTTAATCTATATTATGGCGAAATTGATGATGAATGTTAAAAAGTAGGATTGGAAAGGCTGTGATTTTGATTTCTATTTTTATATAATTGCATTACAGATAGTGTCACACAAACCATTAATACGTACAAAAATGAAAGCACCATTGAAAAAAAACTCACCGATCATTATTCTGGTAGCGTTGGGCTTAATTCTTATCACACTAGTTGGCGCCTGTTCAACACCACACCACGGTTCAGGTAATAAGCGGAATCACATGACGAATTCTATGGGAGGGTAGGCCTGTCAACCTTCGGCTACACTCAGAGTGATGACCTACACCATCATTCTGAGCGTAGACGATGGATTATTTATTTTCTAACAATTTCTGTAACGCAAACAGTTCATCCCTCAGCCTTGCAGCTTCTACAAAATCAAGATCTTTCGCAGCCGATTCCATAGCTTTTTTTGCTCGGGTAACCGCCTTCTGCAATTCTTCTTTACTCATGTAATGTACGACTGGGTCAGCGGCCAATGATACATTAGTGTTCTCCACATAAGCTTTGGGGGGCACCCTGCCTGGGCTGACTTCCGAGCTACGCATAATGGATTCCTTACTTTTGAAAATTCCTACTGGAGAAATGTTGTGTTCGAAATTATATTCAATCTGCCTGTGTCTGCGTCTCAAAGTTTCATCAATAGTCCTCTGCATCGAGTCGGTCATCTTGTCAGCATACATGATTACCCTGCCATTTACATTCCTGGCTGCCCTTCCCACTGTCTGAACCATGGCTCTCGTTGATCTCAGGAATCCTTCTTTATCGGCATCCAGGATAGCAACAAGGGATACTTCTGGAAGGTCGAGTCCTTCTCTTAACAAGTTAATCCCGATCAACACATCAAACAGTCCCAGACGCAGGTCTCTCAGAATCTCTACTCTTTCCAATGTTTCCACATCACTATGAATATACCTGCACCTGACTCCCAAATTCATGAAATATTTCTGCAATTCTTCTGACATACGTTTGGTAAGGGTGGTCACGAGCACCCGCTCTTCTCGTTCCACTACTTTGTGAATTTCATCTAGCAAGTCATCTACTTGGTTCAGGCTTGGCCTTACCTCAATAAGCGGGTCCAGTAGGCCTGTAGGACGTATGACCTGTTCAACAACAATACCTTCTGATTCTTTGAGTTCATAATCGGCCGGAGTGGCACTCACATAAATAACCTGATTAATCATGCTCTGGAATTCCTCAAACTTCAGCGGGCGATTATCCAGAGCAGCCGGAAGGCGGAATCCATATTCAACAAGGTTAATTTTCCGGGAGCGATCGCCTCCGTACATGGCATGGACCTGGGGAATTGTGACGTGGCTTTCATCCACGACGAGCAGATAATCTTTTGGAAAATAATCCAATAAACAGTAAGGTCTCGTTCCTGGTGCTCTTCTGTCAAAGTATCTTGAATAATTTTCGATTCCGGAACAATAACCCAGCTCCCGCATCATTTCCATATCATAAGTCACCCGGTCTTCCAGGCGTTTGGCTTCCAGCACCCGGCCGCTTTCTTTAAAGTACTCGGTTTGGGCCATCATATCATCCTGGATATGGTTGATAGCCTGTTTCATGGAGTCGGGAGAGGTCACGAAGATATTGGCAGGATATATGTTTACACTATCCATCACTTCTATCTTCTTTCCGGTAGAGGCTTCCACCCGCTCTATATTCTCAATTTCATCTCCCCAGAAATAAACCCGGACGGCATAATCAGCATAGGCAAGGTAAATGTCCACAGTATCTCCTTTCACTCGGAAGTTGCCCCGGTGAAAATCAGCCTCCGTTCTTGAATATAAACTACTGACTAGAGAAAAAAGGAATTTGTTACGACTGATTACATCTCCCTTTTTGATGTGAATGACGTTACTTGCAAAATCAGCTGGATTTCCCATTCCATAGATGCAGGAAACTGATGAAACCACAATGACATCCCTTCGTCCAGAAAGCAGAGCAGAAGTAGTACTGAGCCTTAGTTTTTCAATTTCTTCATTAATGCTTAGGTCTTTCTCTATATAAGTTCCGGACGAAACAATATAGGCTTCAGGCTGGTAATAATCGTAATAGGAAACAAAGTATTCAACCGAATTCTTCGGAAAGAACTGCCGAAATTCGCCGTAAAGCTGAGCTGCCAGTGTCTTGTTATGACTTAGGATGAGGGTTGGTTTTTGAATCTCCTGAATAACATTGGCAATCGTAAATGTTTTACCGGAACCGGTGACCCCTAATAATGTTTGAGCACGTGAACCTCCGTGAAATGCTTCTGTCAGTTGACGGATGGCTTCGGGTTGATCGCCGGTAGGGCTGAATTCAGATGTTATTTCAAATTCCATGGGTGAACGAAGCTAAGGAAAATTTGCCGTCGCAGCTGCAACCATTGTGACAAATTTAACTGCCACTGCTACTGCCAGATCTCCCAAGCCCTCTCTGCTTGTTGATGTAACATACTTAATCCATTTAGAGTTTGCGCTCCATATTTTTTTCCTTCAGCCAGAAAACGAGTTACCTCAGGGTTATAAATAAGATCATATAGAAAATGCGAAGGCGTTAAGAGGGAGTAGGGGAGGTCAGGAAGACCATCGGTTTTCGGATACATGCCCAGAGGTGTGGTATTAATAATAAGGGGAAAGTGCCTAATAACATATTCATTCACTTCATTGAATAGAAAGTGTTTTGGCTCTGTTTTTTTTTCTCTGGAAACAAAATAGCAATCAATCCCAATTTCCTTCAGTACATGCGACACCCCTTTCGCTGCCCCGCCGGTTCCTAAAATTAAAGCACGTTCATGATGGGATTCCAAAAATGGTTTGATACTCTGTCGAAATCCAAAAACATCGGTATTGAAACCTTTAAGGAATGGTTTGGATCCGGGTTTTGAATATGTAATTCGAATTGTATTTACTGCTCCTACAGCAAGGGCCAGCTCATCCAATTCATCCAGGAAAGGAATCACGCCTTCCTTGTAGGGAATTGTCACATTAAGCCCTACCAGCTCAGGGTTGTCTTTCAGGAGTTTTGGAAGGAAGTCGATAGAGTCGAGGGGGAAGAGTTTGTATACAGCATCCGTAATACCTTCTGCCTCAAATTTATGGTTGAAATAATCCCTTGAAAATGAATGGGTCAGTGAGAGACCGATGAGACCGAAAGTTCTCAAAGCTCAAGGTTTGATAAAACGGAACTCTGTCCTCCGATTCTGTGCATGTTCTTCTTCGTAACAGTCTACTCCGTTTTTGCAACGGTTCAGGATCCGGGTTTCTCCATATCCTTTTGCAATAAGTCGGCTCGCAGCAACGCCTTTGTCGATAAGATAAGTAACAGCCGTTTGTGCTCTTTTTTCGCTGAGTTTCATATTTGAGGCATCATCGCCGTTAGCATCGGTATGAGAACCTACTTCTAATTTTAAGTTCGGATTGTCTTTCATGATCTGTGCAATCTGATCGAATTTTAGGCTTGCTGTAGGAGAGATGTCCCACTTTCCAACATCATAATAAATATATTGAACAATATCTATCTCTTTGTCGGTCGACTTAGAGAAGTTAGAGACTCTAAGTTCTGCATCTTCCTCTTCTATAATGGGAGGGAGTACACTCAACTCGGTCGGAAGCAACTTATACTGAAAACTATTTCCGCTTTTGGAATAATCCAGTTTCTGCACGATGGTCCCATTTTCCTTAGCCATATACAGTTGTGAATTCTCAGGTATGTCTTTTGTCTTTTCAACTTCCACATTGTATTTTTTGTCCGGATTGAGTTTGTGAAATGCAAAAACGCCATCTGTATTCGTTCTGGTTTTCTGAATCACCGCTCCGGAGGTATCCTTCAACAGAACACTTCCATTAGCAAATCCTGTAGGCTGGGTCTGGTTTTTCTTGGTTATCATGACCCTGGCAATATAATCTACCGATACGCTCTTCTTCGTCTTCTTATCAACTAACCCTTTTGTTTTAGGATTAAATTCAATATCCACCACGGTGGCAGATTCTTTCTGAGTAGAACTACCTTCAGGAACTTTCTGTAGTCTAACAAATAGAATGGCTTTATCATAATCAGATTCATTGGTGACCTCCCCAAAATTGAACTGACTGCTTTCAAAATTATAGATGACACGAATGAATCCTGTTTTGGTAATGGTGATGGTATAATCAAATTTATTCAAGGGCAGGTGCAGGACCTGTGCGTCGGCTCCTTTAGCGATTATTTTCTTGAACTTATGATTGTTGCTGGTGACTTCAAGCTCGGCATCAGAAAAATCCGTGTTGCTTGTATTATCTTCTCCGGTAATGGTTACGTGTAGTGTAAGGATACGTTCTTTGGCAACAGAAGAAGTTGTAAAGCAAATAAGAAACAGAAAGAGACAACGGCAGATGTACTTCATTAGATTTTAAATTTCTTTTGCTTTCGTTCCCTTTGTAAGAAAGCTAATGATCATTGGTAATACAGAAACAACAATAATGCCAATAGCTACAATTTCGATATGCGTCCTGATCCAGGAGAAATTACCAAGGAAGTATCCAGCTAGCGTAAGGCTGGAAATCCAGATTGCTCCTCCGGCAATATCGAAGAGGAGAAAGGTCCTGTATTTCATTTCAGCAATTCCTGCTACGAAAGGTGCGAAGGTTCGGACAATTGGAACGAAACGGGCCATGATGATAGTCTTTGCTCCCTGTTTTTCATAAAAAACATGGGTCCGGTCGATGTATTCCTGTTTCACAAGGTTCTTTCCTCTTAGCTTAGTTTGAAGGATTCGAAGTCCAATGCTTCGTCCAATAAAATAATTAAGATTATCACCGATAACAGCTGCCACAAAGAGCAAGAGGATTAGAAAAGCAATATTCAGATAACCCAGTCTGGCAAAAAGTCCAGCTGTGAAAAGAAGGGAGTCTCCGGGTAAGAAAGGCATAATGACCAAGCCGGTTTCAATAAAAATGACAAGGAATAAAATGAAGTAGACCGTAGTTCCGAAGTTGGCGAAGAGCCATTCGAAATCCAAATGGAGAATGTGCTTGAATAATTCAATCATAAACTGGAAAAACTTAGTATTTAGAAAGTGAATGGTCTATTTCGTCTGCATAGGCAAGAATCCCCCCTTTAAGGTTGTAGAGGTTGGAAAATCCATGCTGTGTTTCAAGGGCCTGAATTACTGCTGCAGAACGTTTTCCGCTCCGGCAGTGAACCACCACTTTCTTGTCTTTCGAAATCCGGCCTAAATGCTGCATAACTTCAGCCATAGGAATATGCTCTCCACCAAGAGTGGCGATTTCGACTTCATATCCTTCTCTGACGTCAATGAGCTGGAAGTTTTCGTTGTTGTCAAACATTTGTTTGAGTTCATTCACATTGATTTCTTTCATAGAGTCAAGGCTTGATTAGAAGCATTAAAAATACGAAAAAACCGGGAATTGCGATGACATCAGATTTTGTCCCTAACAAAGCACTAAACCAATTTGGGCATAGTCTGGGGGAGGTGCTGAAAAAAGGTATCTCCCCTTAATCCGAGCCGAAGGGTTTCAAGAGGAATTACATCATCCGGGCTAATATTTCCCAGATTGGCATCAGCTCCGAGAAGTTTAATAAACCACACTTGTTGAGGCTTCTGAGGAGATTCCCAGAGTATATTCTCTTTTTTAACTTTTGCAATAATTTTGTTGATCAAGAGGACGTGGGCATGTCCGTTTGAACGGTAAATCCCGACTGTGCCGCTTTCTCTTGCCTCTGCGATAACTTTCCAGGACCCGGCTTCCAGTTCTTTGTTCATCATAGAGATCCATTTTGCAGGGTGGATGATAATTCCTTCTTCCTTGGAACCTACTTCAGAAAGTACAGTCGCCGTTTTAGATAATGTTTGTATATACTCACATTTCTTGTCGTGATTCATGACTATTGAGCCATCAGAAACCTCAGCACAATCCAGCTTCAATCGGTCAATCAGCTTTCTGTACTCATCAAACATATCCCGGATGATGAATGCCTCAAAGAGCGTTCCTCCCAGATAAACGCGGAAGCCAGCTTCTTTATAAAGCTTTATCTTCTGTTCCAGATTTTTTGTAATTATAGATGTCCCGAACCCAAGTTTGACGAGGTCCACAAATTCTGCAGAAGTTTCAATAAAATTTTCAGCCTGACGAAGGCCTAAGCCTTTATCCATGACCATAGTTACTCCATTCTTTCTCGGTTTTATTTGTCTTTCAGGCAGGTACGGTAATTCAAAGTTCATAAGAATGCAAATTTATGCTGATAGTTAGTATGTTAATAAAACGAACCGGATGAAGAGGGGGCCTTTCTTCATCCGGTCTCTATTGGCTTTTGGGGTTATTTGCGGTATGATTCAATAAGGTCGACAATCGATGAGTTTTCTTTTAATTGTGGGAGGTATTCAAACAGTTCATTATGTTTTTCATAATCCAAGAGCAAAGCGTTCTGAAGGAAGTTAAGTGCTTCCTGTTTACTTCCTGTTTCAAGAAGATAAGCTGACATGCGGTAATTCAGTTCCGCATTCTGTGGATGGTATTTAATTCCTTCAGTCAGTAATTCAAGGGCATCTGACTTTCTCTCCATTTCAAAAAGGAGGCTTGAATAATCCAACCAGATATCTGTTTCTTCAGGTGTAAGTTCAATTACTTTTCGGTAAGCCTGTTCTGCTTCTTCGAAGAATCCCATCTTGTGCTGAATATCCCCGAAAATATAAAGGTATTCAGCATTCAGAGGCTCCAGATCCAATGCTTTTTTAACATAATGAATTCCTTCGGGTAACCTGTCCTGAAGCTCAAGTACTACTCCCAGCCCCATCCATGCATCAGCAAGCTGTGGATCCAGTTTAACGGCCCGGTTGTAGTAGCTCATGGAAGTATCATAATCCTCCTTTTTCTCATAACATTCACCCAGGTAATAATAGGTTGTTGCATCAGGCTCCTCGTACTTAAAGGTTTCCTTGTATGTACTAATGGCTTCATCCAACTTATCCAAGTTTGCAAACGAATTTGCTTTGTTGAAATAGGCTGAGGCAAAATCTTCCCTTATTGCCAGGCAATAATCATAGGCATCAATGGCTTTTTCAAAAAGGCCTTGACGATTATAGGCTACACCCAGATTAAACCAGGCAGGATAGGAGTAAGGGGTCTGATCAATGAACTGGTTGAAATAGGTAATGCTCTCTTCATGCTGTCCATTGAGTTCGTAACAAAAAGCAAGTTCATAAATGGCGGATTCGTTTTCAGGGTTATCACCCAACGCCTTTTTTAAGAAAAAAATGGCATCTGAATATTTGCCAATATTTTCATACTCATAGGCAATGTTAAGGTAAACCTGATCCTTCTCCTCGCTATAGCGCAATGCCATCTTAAAGTTCAGAACCGCTTTCTCGGAGAGTCCCATCTGGCTGTAAACTCCACCCCTTGTCAGAAATAGCTCTGCGTTGGAAGGTTCAAGTTTTTCGGCAGCCTGCAATAACTCAAGGGCGGCTTGGGTTTCATTCAGTGCCGATAAAAGCTGAGCTTTGCGGATTGGGAAGATAGCTGAAAAAGGATGTTGGCGGATGGCAAAATCCCCTACCTGATTGGCTGTAACCAATTGGTTTTTATCTATATAGAAATCGATAACGGTCTCAAATTCTTCCGTGTCAAAAAAGTACTCAGCCTTTTTCCTGACCATCTCCTCGAATCGTGCAACCAGCAGGTTTTGTTCTAGATTGTCCTGGCTCATTACTTCCCAATTAAACTGTTATATACTTATACCCGGTATGGCTCAAAAGGTTTCCGAAAGAATTTACATTCGCTTAAACCTTAACAAAAATACTAAATTAATCCCTCTTCATGGGACAAAACCAGACTTCCCTCCTCGAAATATTAACTTTATTCCTGTGAATAAGTCACCAAGCCAAAGTGAACGATTTTATCTTCAAAAAAGTATCTTTGCGAACTTGAAATCTAAACATAGACTGTGACCCTTATTAAATCAATTTCCGGAATTCGCGGAACTATCGGAGGAAAGCCCGGCGAAGGACTGAGTCCTGTGGATGTCGTTAAATTTACGGCTGCCTACGGAACTTGGATCCTCAATAACAACAAGAGTGCCAAACGGATAAAAATCGTGGTTGGAAGGGATGCCCGCATTTCAGGCGAAATGGTTAGTCAGCTGGTTGTCGGGACTTTAACTGGATTAGGGATTGATGTGGTCCAGATTGGACTATCTACCACGCCTACAGTAGAAATAGCGGTTCCCCTCGAAAAGGCCCATGGAGGTATCATAATAACAGCCAGCCATAACCCCAAACAGTGGAATGCATTAAAACTACTTAACGAAAAAGGAGAATTTATCTCCGAGCGGGATGGAGAATACGTGCTCCGATTTGCGGAAGAAGAGAGCTACACCTTTGCAGAAGTAAACAAACTGGGTAAAATCACAGAAAATAACACCTATTTTCAGATCCATATTGATCGGATCTTAGCCTTACCCATGGTAGATGCGGACGCTATTAAAGCCATGAAGTTTAAAGTTGTGGTAGATGCGGTCAATTCAACAGGAGGAATTATCGTTCCGATGTTGCTCCAGGCTCTTGGGGTTGACACCATTACAAAGATTAATTGCGATCCTACCGGCGACTTCCAGCACAACCCAGAACCCCTCCCCGAAAACCTCCGGGAGCTGAGTAAGGCTGTGATCAAGAGCAATGCAAATCTGGGTATTGCGGTAGACCCGGATGTCGACAGACTTGCTCTGGTTTGCGAAGACGGCGAGATGTTTGGAGAAGAGTATACCCTGGTTGCAGTGGCTGATTATATATTAAAAAATTCTAAAAAAGGAAATACCGTTTCCAATCTTTCTTCGACCAGGGCACTTCGGGATATCACTGAAAAATCCGGGGGAACTTACAACGCTTCAGCAGTAGGGGAAGTGAATGTTGTAAATATGATGAAGGAGACCAAAGCCATCATCGGTGGTGAAGGAAACGGTGGGGTTATTTATCCAGAGCTTCATTACGGCCGTGATGCATTAGTCGGTATCGCCTTATTCCTGACCCACCTTGCGAAGTTCAAGAATACGATTTCCATGCTCCGGTCCACCTATCCGGATTATCATACATCCAAAAACAAAATCGAGCTGACCCCTGATATCAGTGTAGATAAGATTCTGGAAGGGATTCAGAAAAAATACAAAAAACAACCCATCAATATGGTAGATGGGGTTAAGATTGAGTTCGACAAAGAATGGGTGCATCTGCGCAGATCCAATACAGAACCGATCATCCGGATCTATTCTGAAAGCGAATCAAAGACGACAGCCGATAACTTAGCAAAGAAGATTATGCTGGATATCCGTGAGCTGATCAAGATGCAACAAATAGAAGCTTAAGATTTGATAGCTATTTCGTACCTTCGTAATGATAGCTTGCAGTTATAATTGTAATTGCAGTAAATTGTGATTTGGAAATGAAAGTATACCTCGATAACGCAGCCACAACTCCATTGGATAAAGAAGTGCTGGAAACCATGATTCCTTTCATGGAGAAGCATTTTGGGAATCCTTCCTCTATCCATTCATTTGGGCGTGAGACCAGGGCTGCTATAGAAACAGCTCGTAAATCAGTTGCTAAGATGCTGGGGTGTTCACCAGCAGAGATATTTTTTACAAGCGGAGGAACAGAAGCAGATAATCAAGCTATCCGTTGCAGCATCTTTGACCTAGGCATCCGCCATGCCATTACAAGCCGCATTGAGCATCATGCGGTATTGCATACTCTAGAAGCACTTGAGAAAGCAGGCTCCATTAAATTGAGCTTCGTAAACCTGACCCCCTCCGGGCATATTGATCTTGATCACCTGGAAGAACTACTCAAATCGAATGAGCGCTCTTTTATTTCCCTGATGCATGCAAATAATGAAATTGGGAATCTCTTGCCTCTAAAAAAAGTCTCTGAATTAGCATCTAAGTATAATGCGGTGTTCCATTCTGACACCGTTCAGACGATGGGTCACTATGAAATTAACCTCCAAGAAATAAAACTACATTTCCTGACCTGTGCTGCGCATAAATTTCATGGACCAAAGGGTATTGGGTTTCTATATATCAATTCAGATATTAAGGTTAATCCAATGATTTATGGAGGGGCCCAGGAACGGAACATGAGAGGTGGGACTGAAAATGTCTATGGGATTATAGGTCTTGCCAAAGCCCTCGAGATCGCCCACCGCGATATGAAGGCTCACCACGATTATATTCAGGGGATCAAGAATTATATGATCGGTCAGCTGAAACTTCACATCCCTGGTGTAACTTTCAATGGAGCTGGGAATGATAATTGCCTTTATACCGTTTTAAACGTACAATTTCCAGCTACTGAAAATGCTGAAATGCTACTTTTTAACCTGGATATCAATGGTATAGCAGCTTCTGGTGGAAGTGCGTGCTCTTCTGGAAGTAACCAAGGATCGCATGTCCTTCGCGGCATCAATTCGGATATGGAACGTCCTTCCATCCGTTTTTCCTTCAGCAAATATAACACCAAGGAAGAAATTGACTTTGTTGTAGAAAAGCTGAAAACCTTATTCCCTGTGCACGCAGTTTAAATTAATAGGATTTTCGTTTGCCTTCTCACCCCATCTTTTACATTATCTGTTTGTTTAATTAATTGAATATAAGTATTTAATATTCAGGTGTTAGTGAATTCATGTGACTCCTATCAGGTACAAGCGTATTCAAATGAGTCAGATAACAGCGTTCACCAAAACAAAAACCACCTGCTAGGGTGGTTCGTTTAATGAAAAAGGTTTTAAGCCTTTATTTTTTCTTAAAATCAGGGTTTTCCTTCATATCCATTCCACAGCTTGGGCATTTTCCCGCTTTATCACCTTGTCCGCATTGTGGACCCATTGGGCATACATAAGCTTGAGCTGCATGGGTGGAGTCTTTCTTTGTCGTGTCGGCTTTAGAAGGCACAGGACTGTTCGCTTCTTTAGTTGATTCCTTTGTTGAAGAAGGGTTATTGCAAGAATTTAGGAATATTAGAGAGAGAACCAGAAGAGCACCAACGGAAACAAGGACTTTTTTCATGAATTTATTTCATTTTGTGTTTAAGCTCATCTTCCAGGGTTTGGATGATGAGATCTTTCTTAGCAAGTTCAAATTTAACCTTTTCAAGGTCTTTTTTCAAGTTTTCGAGCTCAACACGATAATTTATTTCGCTTGGCGCCCAAATATGGGTGTTGTAGTATTGCTCCTTTCCAAAATCAGGGGCATAGGTCGAATCCGGGTCTCTGAAAAAACTATAAAGGGGTATACGCAGCTCTTTAGAAATAAGCTCAAGTGTTCTGATCTCGAGCGTATTCTCTGAAAAGGCCCGGTCAAGTTCAGCAGTAGTCAATCCAAGGTAATTAACCAGGGTCTCATAGGTGAGCTTCCTAGATTCCAGAATGGCTATGATCTTTGCTTTCAGGTCCATATGGGTGACGATCGCTGATTTCATACCGTATCAGATTGGAAAACGTAAAGTTAAGGAAATTCCTTAAAGGTTAAAAATCAAGGACTAAAATCCCCGATTAATACTCCTTTTAACGATTAGTTTGTCAAAAGGTTCTGTTGAAAGAGAAATTAACAAGGCTACATACGATACACACTCTTCTACGTCAAAAATACACTCTGCTTCGCACGAGAAACACGCTGTCACGCTCGACACACACTCTATCACGCACGACATAGACGCTGTCACGCTCGACACACACTCTATCACGCACGACATAGACGCTGTCACGTGCGACACACACTCTATCACGTGCGATACACACTCTATCACGCGCGACATAGACGCAATTACGTGCGATACACACTCTATCACGCGCGACATAGACACAATCACGTGCGACACACACTTTATCACGCACGACATAGACGCTGTCACGTGCGACACACACTCTATCACGCGCGACATAGACACTGTCACGTGCGACACACACTCTATCACGCACGACACATGCTCTCTCGCGCACGAAATAGCGCATGCTACGACCTGTGTGGAGTCTGCTACGCTCGAACCATTTTACTTAGGCATTTTATGCAGAATAATCATCTCCAGCGTCTGAACGGGCTCGTTCGTCTCATCCAGAAATTCATAAAACCAGGTAATTGCAAGCATCCTTTTTTCAGGATTAGGTTTTATATCAGTAATTGTAACAAAGGAATGAATAGGCTTATTGGGATAAATCGGTTTGAGGAATTTCCAACTTTTCACTTCTGTTCCACAGATCACCGTATCCTTAAATAGAGGGATCCATTTCATACGATGCACATAGTTAAAGATATGCGGCCCGCTTGCGATAATGCCTCCGAAATAACTCTTCTTAGCTGCTTCCCGATCGATGTGAAATTCAAGAGGGTCAAACAGCAAAGCAAAATCTATGATCTCCTGCTCAGTGAAAGAAGTGGTGTCAAGATCTATTCGGGTGTTGATTTTGAAATTCTGAAAAGAGTGAATAGCTGTTTTATTAGCGGATTCCATGCATCATTTTGGTTAAGAACGGTGTCAGGGAAAAGAGGAGTATGGAGGCCACCCCACACATGACCACAAATACCATAAAGAATTCATATAAATTATGTAGAGTAAAGCCAAGGAATACCGGGTAACCGGTTTTGATGATCTTTTTATCCTTAATGAGGTTGTATTGTTCGGGAGTCAGTTCACTTTTGTCATCTTTAAGAATTTTTGTAAAATCAATATTATTTGCCTTTCCTAATGCTTCATCAGCTTTTGCTGAACTGATTCTGAGAAGTTGAACCAGTTCTCTACCTGAAGCTTCCACTTTTCCATTCAGAATTCCTGGGAGGTCAATATTTTGTTTTTCCGCATTGATATATTGTTCACTGGTTGGGGGGAGGATGGATCCAAGCGTACCAGCCAAAGCATACCCGGAAGCATTGGAAAGGAAGAATACGCCGAAAAGCAGGGAAGCGAAACGCTTTGGAGCAAGCTTTCCTACCAGGGAAAGTCCAATTGGAGAGAGACTCAACTCACCGAGTGTCATAATGAAATAAAGTAATGCAAGCCATTTAACAGCCAGCATTTCGTGTACACCAAGGTCCTTTACATTATGCGCAATGATAAAATAGCTGATAGCTATAAGCATCAAGCCAAATGCTTGCTTCATAGGGGAGATAGGCTCTTTTCCGCGTTTTCGAAGATTATCCCAAAGCAGGCTAAAAGGCAAGGCTAGAATTACAACAAACAATCCGTTGAAAATTTGAACCATAGAGGAAGGAATCTCCCACCCGAACATGTGACGGTCGGTTTGCTGAGAAGCAATGAAGGTGAGTGAGGTCCCTGCCTGTTCAAATGCAGCCCAGAAAAAAATAATAAAAAACGACACGATATATATAACCCAGATTTGCTGCTTTTCCACTTTTGTAAGTGAGCTATCGGAAAGAATCAATCCCGCTAAAGAGAGTCCACTGGAATAGATAATCGAGTAAATAATATTCTGCCCGACTACAAAATAAAAAACATTACCCAGGCAAATGAAAGCAAGAACCGCCAAAGCGAGTGCCATATTAGAAAATTTGGCTTTTTGCGATTCTCCTTCTGCAAAATCAGTATGAACGTTTTTGGAAGGCAAATCTCCGATTGCTCTTCCGTCAGGAGTAACTACATATTTGTTTTTAAGGAAGATAAAGGTGATGGTACCTAACAACATGGCTATACCAGCTGCTAGAAAACCCCATTTAAAGACAAAAGGATCTTGTATACCTCCTGGCTTATGATCGCCAAGTATTGGACAAATCCATTGTCCGAGCAGTGCTCCCACGTTTATCCCCATGTAAAAAATTGTAAACGCAGTATCCAGCTTGCTTTTTTCTGCTTTAGGATAAAGGCTGCCCACCATACTGGAGATATTGGGTTTAAAAAAACCGTTTCCAAATATGATAATGCCCAGTGCCACATACAAAACGGTACGGGCAAGTTCCAGGTTACTGCTGAAAATGCTGGCACTTGTAAACAATAAAAACTGACCTATTGCCATCAAGGTTCCTCCCATCATAATGCAATAACGGTTACCGAGGAAACGATCAGAAATGAAACCACCAAGCATAGGTGTTAAATAACAAAGGCCAAGGAATCCTCCATAAATGATAGAGGATTGCTCCTGACTTATTTTCAAAGAACAGATGATGAACAGAGGAAGCAATGCCCGCATCCCATAAAAGTTAAACCTCTCCCACATCTCTGTAGCAAACAGGACGTACAATCCCTTTGGGTGCCCTTTTTTATCTTTAGGTTTTAAAGATTCATTAGTAGCTTCTATGGCCATGGCAATTTTATTAGTTAGTTGAGGGCGAAGATAGTAAAATACAGATTAAAGATTATCGAGTAAGAAATTGGTCATTTTGGTGAAAAGGTGAAGTCGTGTATAGCCTCCGGAGATTCCATGGTTTTTATCCGGATAAATAGCCATATCAAAGGGTTTGTTCACTTTCACCAAGGCGGTAATCATTTCGATCGTGTTTTGAAAATGTACATTATCATCAGCAGTACCATGTATGAGAAGGTATTTGCCTCTTAACTCTTTGCAGTGGTTGATAGGAGAGTTGTCGTCATAACCGCTTGCATTGGTTTGAGGAAGTCCCATGTAACGTTCGGTATAAATCGAATCATAAAACCTCCAGTTGGTGACCGGAGCCACTGCAATCGCGGCTTTGAAGTAATCGGCTCCCCGGGTGATGCAAAGGGAAGACATATACCCCCCATAACTCCATCCCTGAATACCGATTCTGCTTTTGTCAACATAGGGCAAAGCTCCCAGGTATTTGGCCGTTTCAATCTGGTCTTTCGTTTCGAGATTGCCAAGCTGACCATATGTACATTTATAAAAATCCCTTCCCCGTCCCATGGTCCCTCGGTTATCTACGGAGACAATCATATACCCTTTCTCCGCCAGCATCTCATGCCAGAAGAAATCCGGGTTGGCGCTCCAAGCGTTATTAACGGTGTTTGCTCCTGGTCCTCCGTAAACAGTCATAAATACAGGGTATTTTTTATTCGGGTCGAAGTTTACAGGTTTAATCATCCAACCGTTTAAGGAAACTCCTTCGGAGGTAGTGAATGTAAAGAATTCCTTTTTGCTCAGGTTAAAGCTGTCAAGTTTAGTGCGTAAGAAGTGGTTGTCTTCCAGCACCCTAATTTCATTGCCGTCTGCGGAATTCAAGGTGATATAGGCAGGAGTGTTGGCATCGGATTGAATATTGATGTAATACTTCATGCCTTCGCTGAAACGGGGAGTATTTGTTCCTTTTCGTGTGCTGAGCTTCTTTTTATCGGTTCCGTCCAGTTTAATGCTGTACAGGTCTCTTTCCGTGGCGGAGGACTCGGTGGAGGTATAGAAGAGGGTATTCGTTTTCTCATCTACCCCTTCTATCTTCATCACATCCCATTGGCCTTTGGTAACCTGGTTGATGAGTTTGCCATCCATATCATAGAGGTAAACATGGCTGTATCCGTCATCATCGTTCCAGAGCAGGAAATGTTTATTATCGTTCAGGAAGGAAAAGAAATTACCCTCGTTTTCATAGATATTCACATATGTATTGCTAGTCTTTATAAGCAGGGTCTTGGTTTTGCCTGTTGCAGGATCTCCGAGAAGCATTTCCATTTTGTTCTGGAGCCGGTTCATCCGGATGATACAGAGTTGTCGGGGATCAGCTGTCCAACAGATACGGGGGATATATTGGTCCTTTTCTGTCCCGATATCGAACATACGGGTAGAGTTGGACGCCAAGTCGTACACTTTAATCTGTACCACAGAATTTTTCTCTCCGGCTTTGGGATATTTAAACCGATATTCGGTAGGATAGAGGGAGTCATGATATTCGTTCATGCTGAATTCCTTTACCTGGCTCTCATCAAAACGGTAATAGGCTATTTTTTTTCCGTCCGGCGACCAGAAAAAGGCCACGTCAAAGGCAAATTCTTCTTCGTAAACCCAGTCTGTTCCTCCGTTTATGATATTATTCTGTTTTCCATCCAGGGTGATCCTGCTTTCTTTTCCGTCTTTAAGTTCGGTAATGAATATATTATTATCGCGCATAAAAGCCACTTTCGATCCATCAGGAGAGAAGGTAGCATATCGCTGTTTCCCTCCTTTGGAGAGGGGAGTAAGGGAATGGGTTTTCAGGTCCATTACATAATACTGTTCCATCGTGGAGTGACGATAGATATATTCAGTTTCCGTAGCAATGAGCATCTTGGTTTCATCCTTGCTGAAGGAATAGGAATCGGGCCAGATAGGCTTGTCCGTTCCTTTTACCAGAAGAGAGGAAAATTTAAAAATAGTATCAAGTGCTTTGGCGCTCGAATATTCATATTTCACTAGACATTCTTTATGTTTGGTATAGTCGAAAGCGGTGTAGGTCATACCGTCTTTCATGGAGGTTAATCCGCTGATGCCTTTACCGCGAAAGGTGGGTTTGGCCCAAATGTCTTCCAGGGTGATGTCTCGTTTCGGGGTTTGAGCCTGGGGGACTTCCGGAATGAGGAAGAAAGTAAGAACGGATAAACAGAAGGAGAATAGTGTTTTATTCATTGATTCCGGATTTTAGACTGTGAATATAGTAAAAGAAGGTGTTGGATCTCTGGGATAGGGATGAGCGGTTAATAGCTTGGATATAATCACCATAAAATCCAGATGTATTATCGTTTCGCAGTGAAATAGCCCGGCTTTTCCATAAATTTGAACTTCATTTAACCCCGATGACCACTTTTAACAAGATCAGCCCATCCGTCTTAGAATCGTTCGCCAAAATACTCGGCAATGAATATGTATTGAGCGATGCCGAAAGTGTTCTGAATTACAGTCATGACGAGACAGAAGATCTACATTTCCCTCCGGAGGTCATTCTGAAACCCCGTACTGCAGAGGAAATTTCCGGGATCATGCTTATCTGCAACAGGGAGTATATTCCGGTAACTCCTCGTGGTGCAGGCACAGGTCTGAGCGGAGCTGCGCTTCCGGTATATGGAGGTGTAATCCTCTCCATGGAGCGGTTTAATAAAATCATGGAAATTGATGAACGTAACCTCCAGGCCACCGTCGAGCCTGGAGTGATCAATGAAGTGTTTCAGCAGGCAGTCCGGGAAAAGGGATTGTTTTATCCTCCGGATCCGGCAAGTAAGGGTTCTTGCTTTTTGGGCGGGAATATTGCCCTTTCATCAGGAGGGCCGAAAGCCGTAAAATATGGAACTACGAAAGAATATGTCTTGAATCTGGAAGTAGTACTTCCTACCGGAGAGATCATATGGACCGGAGCCAACGTCCTGAAGAACTCAACAGGTTTTAATCTCACCCAGCTGATGGTAGGAAGTGAAGGGATGCTCGGGATTGTAACTAAAATTGTCTTCCGTCTTCTTCCTTTGCCACAGAAAACAATTGTTATGCTGGTTCCGTTTTACTCAGCCGAAAAAGCTTGTGAATCGGTGGCTTCGGTGTTTAAAGCAGGAATCATTCCCAGCGCAATGGAGTTTATGGAGAGAGATGCGATCGACTGGGCCCTCCGTTTTGTAAGCGGAATCAGTATTCAGATTGATGAAAAGGTTCAGGCACATCTTCTCATTGAACTGGATGGTAACGACCTGGATGGGATGATGAAAGATGCTGAAACCATTTGCGAAATCATGGCCCGTTTTGAAAGCGGAGAGATTCTTTTTGCAGATACCGAAGAACAGAAGCAAAATCTCTGGAGGATGAGGAGATGTATTGGCGAAGCTGTGAAATCACATTCTGTTTACAAAGAAGAAGATACCGTAGTCATGCGGGCTGAACTTCCCCGATTGCTTGCAGGAGTAAAGGAGATTGGAACTAAATACGGTTTCAAATCAGTATGCTATGGCCATGCTGGGGACGGGAATTTACATGTGAATATTATTAAAGGAGAAATGAGCGATGACGATTGGAACAACAAACTGCCTCTTGGTATAAGAGAAATCTTCACCCTTTGTGTAAAACTGGGAGGAACCATTTCAGGAGAGCATGGAATAGGTTGGGTGCAGAAGGATTATATGGACATTGCCTTTGCTTCCAAATCATTGGAACTACAGAAAAAGATCAGGGATGTCTTTGATCCCAATGGGATTATGAATCCAGGAAAAATGTTTAAGTAAAAACTGTTCTTAGGCTTTTTGCGCTCCGAATAATTCAAGGGCTTCTGGTTTCATCTTACCCCTTTCAATCATTTCCTTTATAAAGTTTTTTCCTTCCAGAGAACGGATGATGAAGTCTTTCTTTTTCCCGTTTTTGGCGTTCAGACGGAAATTAAGGAGAAACACGCTGTCCACCTGGGCTCCGTAATTGGTAATGGTGATGTGATATTTACTCACTTCAATATTATCAACTTCCTCCCATTGGAAAAAGGACCCGGTAAGCTTTTTGATGTTTATTCCCACCGCATTGGTCTTCACCCGATGGCATCCTGCCATAAATGCATAGAGAGTAAGAGGCAGAGCCAGACCGATCGTGCAGAGGGTAAGCATCCCATAGCTCATGATCATCTGAAGTGCCCAACCCTGTCCGGCAAGTGTCTTACCCTTAATGAACCACATTACCTGCATATTGTAAGTGCGATCGGCGGATGTGTCTTTGGTGTCGACTGCTTTTTCCTCCAACTTGTCAGTCCAGGTAGCAGATTTAGGTAGAAGAGATTTCAGTTCTGCAGCAAAGCGCTGCCCCTGCTCATCGGCAGCATCTACCTGGATAATTTGAAAAAGGGAGTCTTTTTCCTTCTTCAAGACTCTTATATCATACTGAAGTTTGGAAGTCATCATTCCTTTTTTAACAATCACCCCTGAAATGCTGGAGATGGGGGCCGTTTTTTTGACCATCATCATCTTCGAGTAGATCTGATCATCGTTGGTGAAGCCGAGTGTGATAACCCCTCCGCCCATATTAAATTCGTATTTGCTTTTTAGTTCGATTTCACTCATAGGATTTTGTGGATATATGTCATTCAAAGATATAATAACCAAGCAAAAAGCCAATTAATTCTCAATAAATTATTTGATTTAACCAATTATCACTATTTTTAGTATCTCAGCTACACTTTATTAAACCTTTTTCCGTTAGTTTGTTCTAATCCTTACAATAGTCCTTCTTGTCGCTGAAAGGGCTTCTGGAGTATATTAGATTGGAAAGGGGATGTTTTCAAGACGATCTTTACGTTAATAAAGATGATTTTACTGAATGATGAAGCCTAAAAATGTTTCTTTCTGTCTTCTCCTCTTCCTAACCATGGCATCTTCTGCCTGGTCTATGGCGTTTAAGGAAGAGGGACATGATACAGTCAGGGCCTGCCTCGATTCAGCGAGAGCAGCACATCATACAAGCCTGAAACCAACCACAGATTTCGATCAACGCTTTTCCTTTATCCGGAGTCAGTCGGTGAATATATGGGGTCAGCGTGGAGGGGTTTTGATAAACGACTGGCTTAAAACGGGAGTAGGGGGCTATTATATGGATGATACCAGGTTGAACTCCCGGATTTCAAGTGTTAAGACTCAGACTCAGCATTACTCAAAAACCAGCCTGGTTTTCGGAACCGCTTATATAGAACCTTTTCTTCTTCGTAAAAAATACTGGGAATTGAGTGTTCCGGTGGAAGCCGGTTATGGAAAGGCTTCTTCCAAAGTGTATGCTGAGACGGGAGATGTTTTTATCAGGGCCAGTACACGTGATTTTGTGCCCACAGGGGCGGGATTATCCCTCTCTCTTAAGCCCCCGGCTATAGGGCGTTTTAAACCGACCAGCTGGATTGGTATTAACTTCCTGGCCGGATACCGGTACTGTCCGTTGCAAAGCGTATTTAAAACCGATTATGATGGGGCATTCTGGTCGATCAGTGGAGCACTCTTCCTTGACCGCATAAGTGATGACTATCACGAATGGAAGATGCACCGTTACTGTAAGGCACCTTCTACATTATAGAATAATTCTCTTTCACCTTATCCGGGAAAAATCTCTTTTTTATTTTAGGGTAGACCGCATAAACCAGCTTTGTGGATACCATACCGATACCTGCACCGACCAGCACATCAGATAACCAGTGCCTATTGTTCATCATCCGCATATATCCGGTTGCAGAGGCTACCGTGTACCCAAATAAAGAGTAAAGGATTGAAGAGCTTCCATATTCCTGATTCATCTGCTCTGCACCAGTGAATGCGGAGGTTGTATGGCCGGATGGAAAGGAGTTGTAGGTACTATTGTCAGGTCGAAGAACCTTTGTGGTATATTTCAAGCCAGTAGCAATCCCTTCTGAAAGAATCATGGAGCATGCATAAAGTATAATCTGGTCTTTAAGGTTATGCTTACCCTTTATTCCGCACAGGCTTAACCCGAAAACAGTGGCGGTTGGTATAAACTGCATATAATTGTCGGCTGGACTGTAAAAGCCAGGAAACGCTTTCTGTACATCACGTTTGGCAGCAAAACGATCATAAATGGATGGATTAGGGCCGATGGCCATGATCCCATAGGCGGTGATTAAGAGGGGAGGAAGGTAAGACAGTATCTCTTTTTGTTTCGAAAATTTTGTTTTTGCACTCTGAGGTACTTCCTCATTCCCGACTTGTCCTTGGGAATGGGAGATGATCATTAAGAAGGGGAGTAAACAAAGAATAATCTTTTTCATCTTTTGATGGTCTCTGGTCTGGCGCTTCTAACAGCGGCTTCTGCACAATTCTGACCATCTATGGCTGCAGACACTATTCCCCCGGCATAACCTGCTCCTTCTGCACAGGGGTAGAGTCCTTTTATTTGTATATGTTCCAGTGTTTCTTTATTTCTGGGGATTCGAACCGGAGAAGAGGTACGGGATTCAACCCCATGCAATACCGCCTCATTGGTCAGATATCCCTTCATTTTAGTACCGAAGGCTTTGAACCCATCCTGGAGTCGTTTTCCGATTTCAGAAGGAAGTAATTCATGCAATGGGGCTGAAAGAATTCCAGGCTGATAAGAAGTCTCAGGCAAGGTAGAGCTTAGCTTCCCTTCTATAAAATCAATCATTCGCTGTGCAGGAGCGCTTTGTGTTTGTCCCCCTGCCAGAAATGCAATCTTCTCCAATGCTCTTTGATAACGGAGTCCAGCAAGCGGGCCCTGGTCGGCATAGTGCTTGAAATCATCTGCTTCAATGGAAACAACTACCCCGGAATTGCTGAAAGGGTTATTTCGTTTGCTGGGTGACCAGCCATTCGTCACAACTTGTTCAGGGCCGGTAGCACAAGGAGCAATGATCCCGCCAGGGCACATGCAAAATGAATAAACACCTCTGCCTTCACTCTGATGTACTAAACTATAAGAGGCAGCAGGAAGATGTTCCCGGAGCTTTTCAACCTGTGTGAGATTGCAATGATATTGAATCGAATCAATGAGACTTTGAGGATGTTCGATCCGCACGCCCATTGCAAAAGGCTTTGCCTCAATTAAGACATGCTGACGATGCAGCATTTCAAAAACATCTCCGGCGGAATGTCCAGTAGCCAGTATTACCTGGTTTGAGAGGAATTCCCGAGAATGACCAGATACCTGTGCAAGAACGCCTTTTACTGATTGATCCTTAAGGATAAGATCCGTCATCCTACACTCGAAATGGATTTCTGCACCACAGGCCAGCAATGCCTCTCTGATACTGATAATAATTTGAGGAAGTTTGTTAGTTCCTATATGGGGGTGTGCATCTACCAGGATGTCTTCACTAGCACCATGATTCACGAATATTTTCAACACCTCGTTCACATCACCTCGTTTTGTCGAGCGCGTATACAGTTTTCCATCCGAGTAGGTACCAGCTCCTCCTTCTCCGAAACAGTAATTGGATTCAGGATTTACCAGATGTTGTTTATGGATAGCTGCCAGGTCGAAACGACGACTCCTCACATCTTTTCCCCTTTCCAGTATTATCGGCTTAAAACCCATTGCAGCGACTTTCATTGCTGCAAAGAGACCTGCCGGACCGGCACCTACGATTATGATGGGTGTTGCTTTCGAAACATCAGGCATTTCCGAAGTCTTTTCAAGCTGTGCAGGGGTTTCGCCTACGTATACCCTGAGGCGAATATTCAACCGCACAGACTTGGCTCGTGCGTCAACAGAGCGTTTTAGGATTCGAATAAAGCTGATGGACTTTACCGGAATAGATAATTTCTGAGAAGCTATGCTTTTGAGGACCTCTTCGGAGCCTGCATCTTCAGGTGATACAAAGATTTCTGTTTCATGTATCATTTTTGCTCAGCCTTCGAATGTTACTGAAAATAAAAAGAGTTTCGAATTGAGCTTTTCGATGGAGGTGGAGTAAATGTATTTATCATGAATGAGGAGGTCGTTCAGTCCGTAGGTGTATTTCAGTTCAAAGCCAAGTTTAAAATAAGGCATAAAAAATTCAACACCCGCGCCCACATCCACACCGTAATCATATTTCCGAAGTTTTACCACGGCATTTTGAGCATTCGTATTGTTTACGTCTTTTTGAGAGGCCAGGTCAATACTGTATTTGCCCCCGGCAAGAAAATAAGCTGCAAAATCATGGAGACGCTCTGAACGAAGTTTAAGATCCACAGGAAATTCAACGAGAGTTGACTCTACTTGTTTGGTCATCACAACGTATCCACGACTCGTATCTTTGGGTGTATCGAAGGTGTAGTTGAGGCTACGGGCAGCGAACGACAGATCTGGTACAAACCGCACGGCAAGGTATTTCATAAATGCGTACTCGCAAACTATACCAATGTTGAATCCAGGACCAGATTTTGGGATTACAGATTTCAAAGAATCCATCTGGTAGAGATTCTTGGTCGGATGAACTATAAAATTGGAAGAATTTACACCAAGGGTAAAGCCGAAGTGCAGCGCATGGTTATAATAAGTAGGCAGATTATCAGCACTATTCGACTGTGCATTCAGAATAGGGTTATTCGTGAAGCAAAAAGCGAGCAGGAGGAAAAAAATGTTCCGTCTAATGTGTACCATCATAGTTCTCTGCTGCTTAACGTAAACAAAGATAGATTTATTTTTTTCCTTCGTAAATAGTTGCTATTCCGAAGGTTAACCTTTTTTGGGAGCATTGTTTAAATCCGGTCTTTTCAAGGATGGAAAGGAATTCTTTGTCCTCTGGAAAAACCATTACAGACTCATTTAGATAGGTATAGGCCCTGTTATCCTTTGAAAAAAGCCTTCCTGCCAACGGGCAGAGGTATCGGAAATAAAATGCATAAATCTGTTTAACTGGGAAGGTGCGAGGTCTTGAAAATTCAAGAATTACAGCTTTTCCTCCGGGTTTTAAGACTCTAAGCATAGAAGAAAGGCCCTTTTCTAGGTGTTCGAAATTCCGAACTCCGAATCCAACAGTGATGGCATCAAAGGTATTGTCGGAGAATGGGAGTTTTTCAGAATCTGCCAGACGGAGTTCGATCTTGTCTTCGACACCCATCTTCTTGATTTTTTCTTTACCTACCTGCAGCATCCCTTCTGAAATATCAACTCCTGTAACTTTTCTCGGACTTAATTTCAAGACTTCAATCGCAAAATCTCCAGTTCCAGTGGCAATATCAAGAATTTGCATAGGTTTTGAATCTTTCAGCAAGGCTACAGCTTTTTTTCTCCAGCCTTTATGAATGCCCATAGAGAGCAGTTGATTCAGAAAATCATAGCGAGGTGCTATGTTATCAAACATGGCAGCTACCTGGTCCTTTTTGGCAGCGGAGCTGTTGTAAGGAACAACCATATTAGTTTTTTTTGGTTGCAATGGCGAGTACTTCGGTTTGAAGATTTTCACGGTTCACCGGAACTACACCAACTTCTTCACAAACTAGTCCACCGGCCAGGTTGGAAATAATAGCGATCCATTCAGGTTTCAGTTTCATGGCCAGGCAAAGTGAAGCAACACTGGTAACCGTATCTCCGGCTCCTGAGACGTCGGCAATGTTTCTTACATGCGCCGGAATGATTTTTTTGGTCTTTTTGCTGCTTATGTAAATCCCATGTTCAGAGAGTGTAATGAGCGCAGTATCTATTTTCATTTTAGAACGGAGCAGTTCCACAGCTTTTTGGATTTCACGGATATTACTCTGATCGAATTCCATTTTTAGCCCATCTTTCAATTCCTTCAAATTAGGTTTGAATAAGGTTACTCCTTTGTAGTCACTAAAATGTTTGCGTTTGGGGTCAACAACAGTAGGTATTTTATTCTTTTTTGCCTCTGAAACCACATGTTGAATCAGGGGAGCTGTGATAAGTCCTTTGTCGTAATCCTCGAAAATGATTACATCAATTCGTTCATGCTTAATCAGGTAGGAAATGAGTTGTATGAACTGTTCTGTTTCTGCCTGGGTTATATCATGCTCCACTTCTTCGTCCACTCGGATCATTTGAAAATTATTTCCGATAACCCTTGTTTTGATGGTAGTGATCCGACTTCGGCTTTTGAGGATACCTTTAAGGCTCAGTTTTTGCTTTTGCATCAGCTCAAGAAAGCGGCTTCCTTCTTTATCCACACCAATCACCGAACAAAGAATGGGGGTTGCTCCCATCGCCTGTACGTTCAGGGCTACGTTGGCTGCTCCACCTAGTCGGCGTTCTTTTTTAGTGATTGATACAACCGGAACCGGAGCTTCGGGTGAGATACGGTTTACTTTACCCCAGAGGTAAGAATCAATCATTACATCTCCGATAATAAGTACCCTCAGGTCTTTGAAGGAAGTAAACATTTTATTGATTTCTCTTGCTGTCAACGTTTTTTCTTTTTTAGTATTAGCGTCAGTAGTAAGTTGGTAACAGGGTTATTATTTTAAGTCAGCGAGGGCGGCCTTTACTCGGCGGATTGCCTCCGTGAGTTTATCCTCCGACGTAGCATAGGAAAGACGGAGGTAGGAATCATCTCCAAAAGCTGCACCCGGAACAAGGGATACATGTGCCTCATCCAGTAAGTAAGCGCTCAGGTCTGTTGCATTTGCGATTTTAAAATTGCCTTTTGTCTTTCCGAAATACCAGGAAACTTCAGGATAAATATAGAATGCTCCATCCGGTTGGTTAAGCTTGAGGCCTGGGATTTCTTTCATCAATGAAAGCACAAGGTCCCTTCTTTTCTTAAACGCATCACGCATCACAAAGGTAGAATCAGCAGGCATTTCCATTGCCTTTTGCATGGCTTTCTGAGTGATGGAACAGGTAGCGGAGGTAAATTGTCCCTGCATTTTATCGCAAGCTTTAGCGAGCCATGAAGGTGCTGCCATATATCCTCCCCTCCAGCCGGTCATTGCAAAGCCTTTGGAAACTCCATTCACTGTAATCACCCTGTCTTTTATGAAATCAAACTGGGCCATACTCTCATGTTTTCCTATGAAGTTGATGTTCTCATAGATTTCATCAGACAGGATATAGAGTTCAGGATATTGTATAATGAGGTCTGCAATAGCTTTCAGTTCTGATCGGGAATAGACAGACCCGGTAGGATTGCAAGGAGTACTAAATATGAGGAGACGTGTTTTTGGTGTAATTGCTGCTTTAAGCTGTGCAGCGGTTACTTTAAAATTAGCCTCGATGGTTGTTGGGATCACAACCGATTTACCTTGAGCCAGTTTAACAATCTCAAGATAACTAACCCAGTAAGGGGCCGGAACCAGAGCTTCATCTCCGGCATTCAGGAGGCAAAGCACTGCATTGGCGATGCATTGTTTGGCACCTGTACTCACTACAATCTGATCAGCCGTATACTCCAGCCCATTATCCCGCATGAGTTTGTTGGCAATGGCCTGCCGGAGCTCTAAATATCCGGAAACATGGGTATAATAACTGAAGTTATCGTCTATAGCTTTCTTAGCTGCTTCCTTGATAGGGGTGGGAGTAGGAAAATCAGGCTCGCCTAAACTCAGGCTAATAATGTCAACTCCCTGGGCAATCAATTCCCGGCTCTTTCGGGCCATAGCGATAGTCTGGGATTCTGACAGGGCATTGATTCTGTCCGATAATATCATAAAGCAAAAATATAAGCCGCAAAGCTACGTATTTAGACTGGAAGTGCAAGTTTTAGTTGGGGTCGGGAGTCACGGAAAAAAGAAGTGTGTATCCTTTCGGATGGATGGCAAAATTGCTACAAAGAGCGACGCTTAACTCCCCCTGTATCTCGATTGCCATGCATAACTCTGTACATCATGGAGGAGCTTAAATGCATTCTCACCATATATGTAATCATCCAGGTTTTCTGCTCCGTATTGTTTCAGAATGTTCATTTGTCCAGGGGAGGGGACAGAGGCTCCGGTCCAGCCTAGTGAATCAGTTCCACCCCCGTAAGGGTTGGTTTTATAACGTAGTTTCCAGACCAGGTCAAGGCTGGAACAAAAAAAATACGTTTTTTTGAAGAGGCTGTCTCTCGAAAATCCACATTCTTCCACTTCATATTTTGCGAAAAGATTCTCGGCATTCGGGTTTACATCGGAATGCATGATTCCACTCGCAAGCCTTACAAATTGCGTCTGTGTAATAAAGTTGACATCCTTTTTTCCATCAGGAAGCAGAGTAACAATTGCGAAATTGACCATTGAATTATTGGCACCGGGCATGAGGTTGAATGCCAGAAAAGAACCAATAACAGGAGGGCCCGGGCTAAAGCTGGAGGTTCCTGTCAGGATCAGGCTCAGCCCGATGGCTGAAAATATTTTACCGTACTTGTTCATTGGCCCGGAAAGAGCAATATTGTATCGCACTAACAGAATCAGGAAAAATTGCGATATTTAACCCTCTTAAAGATATAAAAAACATATGGATGATGCAATGAAATTGTTTCTAAATGGTATGATGTTGATCGTACCTGCTTTGATTGTTTTTTTAACCGCTTATTATCTGATTAAGAGTTTTTTGGATAATGATGCGAGAAAAAGGCTAACCGAGATCCGCATCGCCAATCAAGGCCTGGTAACCCCTACGAGGCTGCAGGCTTATGAAAGGATTGCTCTTTTTCTGGAAAGGATATCTCCCAATAGCCTGATTCCCAGAGTTAACAGGCAGGGTATGAGTGCAAGGCTGCTACAGACCGAGCTTATCAAGGCTATACGTACCGAGTTTGAGCATAACCTGAGCCAGCAGATTTATGTGAGTGGTCATGCTTGGGAAATGGTTAAGACAGCCAAGGAGGAAATCATTAAGCTGATCAATATATCCTCTACAAAAATCCCTGATACTGCTTCCAGTATTGACCTAAGCCAGATGATCATCAATATAGCAGCTCAGGTCACGAAACTCCCTACCGAAGTAGCACTGGAGTATATCAAACGGGAAGTGGGCCAGAATTTTTAATTTATAGAAACAGTCAGGTCTACACGATGAAAGAGCAGGAAAGGAAAGAAAAATTCACGACTGATTCGGGAATTGAAATCAAAAGGGTTTATGGGCAAAAAAACATCGCCCCGGAAGAGCCAGGAGAATTTCCATTCACCCGTGGCGTACAGCATACGATGTACCGCAGTAAGTTGTGGACTATGCGTCAATACGCTGGTTTCTCAACAGCTGAAGAAAGTAATAAACGGTATCAATACCTCCTCCAACAAGGTACCACCGGACTTTCCGTTGCCTTTGACCTGCCAACCCAGATTGGGTATGATTCAGATCATGCATTTTCTGAAGGAGAAGTGGGCAAATCGGGTGTTGCCATTGATTCCCTTCGTGACATCGAAATATTATTCAATGGAATCAGTCTGGAACAGGTAACCAGCTCAATGACCATTAATTCAACGGCATCGATACTTCTAGCCATGTATATTGCCCTTGCTAAGAAACAAGGGGCAGATCTTAAAAAAATATCCGGTACGATCCAAAATGATATTCTGAAAGAATATGCTGCAAGGGGCACTTATATCTATCCGCCCAAACCGAGCATGCGGATTATCACAGATATTTTTGAATACTGCAGCAAAGAGGTACCTAAATGGAACACGATTTCCATCTCGGGTTATCATATCCGGGAAGCTGGTTCTACGGCTGTACAAGAACTGGCATTCACCCTAGCCAATGGCAAAGCATACCTCAAGGCAGCCTTAGCAAAGGGGCTTGACATAAATATATTCGCAAAAAGACTTTCCTTTTTTTTCAATGCACACAATAATTTTTTTGAAGAGCTCGCGAAGTTCAGAGCAGCCAGAAGGATGTGGGCAACGATCACAAAAGAACTTGGTGCTACTGATCCTAAGGCTCAGATGCTGCGTTTTCACACGCAGACCGGTGGCTCAACCCTCACCGCTCAGCAACCCCATAATAACATAGCCAGGGTCACTATGCAGGCCCTCTCGGCTGTGCTGGGTGGAACCCAGAGCCTGCATACCAATGGTTTTGATGAAGCTATAGCATTGCCCACTGAGGAAGCGGCAAGGATAGCGCTCCGGACTCAGCAAATCATAGGTTTCGAAAGTGGTGTTGCAGAAACCGTGGACCCCATGGCTGGATCCTATTTTGTTGAAGAACTTACTCATGAAGTGGAAGAGGCAGCATGGTTGTATATCAAGACTATTGATGAGATGGGTGGGTCTGTAGAAGCAATAGAACAAGGATACATGCAAAAGGAGATTGCTCTTTCTGCCTATAAATACCAAGGAGCCATTCAGACCGGTGAAAAAATAATTGTAGGTGTAAATAAATTTGATGTCAAAGAGGCCCCACTTGGTAATATTTTAACCATCGATGATTCTATCAGACAGCTTCAGATTGATAAGATCAAGGTGGTAAAAGCTTCCCGAAATAATGCAAAGGTTAAAAAAGTTCTTTCCGAACTCGAAAGTGATGCCAAATCGGGTGCCAATCTGATGCCGAATATACTTCTGGCTTGTGAAGAGTATGCTACTCTTGGGGAGATTGCAGATGTAATGCGCGGGGTATTCGGGGAGTATAAAGGGGGGTAGGGGTTATCCCTCTAATGCCTGGTAGAGCTATTTGCGGACGGCGCAGCTACATCAGCCTTTTTATCAGGGACGAGCACATAAATCACCTCATTATCCTTCTTCATCAGATAATTTTCCCTTGCAAATTTTTCCAGATTCTTAGGGTTGGTTTTTAATTCCATCATGTCCCGGTTGTTCTTCCTGATTTCGTCAGTAAAATATTTCTTTTCCGCCCTAAGTTTGTTCACCTGCTGGTTCAGGTCTAACTGAGAAAATATATCGTTCTTATCAAAGAATAGAACCCATACCACAACTCCCACTGTTACCAGGAAGTATTTGTTCTTAAACAAGGGAAGCATGAATTTTAAACGTTTCATAATTACCTTCAAAGATAATCTGCTTATAACTGCTTAATGATTCTTAGCTTTCAGGTTAAGAACAGGGGACTGTTAATAAACGCCTGGCCTAAGACCCGATTGCGGCCCGTTTTTTGCCAATTTCAGTGCTATGAAACCATTTTTTCGATCCTTATTACTATTCATATGCTTATGTGCTTTTAAAAGCAATGATTTGTCCTTTCGTAAGGAACAGATGAAAGCACCAAAGGTGGCTGTAGCCTATAAGGAAAAATGGCCTGAAATAAAGCGTAAGCTCTGTAATATGCATATCGATACAGCTGCATTCCGCATCTTCATCAGGGGATTCAAATCAGAGAAAAAACTCGAACTCTGGGTGAGTTCCAAAACAAATCCAGTTTATCAATTATATGATGTTTATCCGATTTGTGCTTCTTCCGGACAACCTGGACCTAAGAGAAGGGAAGGGGATGGACAAGTACCTGAAGGTTTTTACTCAATAAGCGTTTTCAATCCTTATAGCAATTACTACATTTCATTGGGAATTAATTATCCGAATCAAAGCGATCGAATCCTGGGTGATAAGAATGCACTGGGCGGAGCAATCATGATCCATGGAAACTGCGTGACCATTGGGTGCATTCCTCTTACGGATGATAAAATTAAGGAAGTGTATGTCTTGGCTGTGGAAGCAAAGAATAGCGGACAGTTGGAAATACCCGTTCATCTTTTTCCTGAAGCTCAAAAACGATTATTATAACGAAAGTCTGGCTGACCTTGTGCTGAACAAACAGGATCTTAGTAAAAAGATCCTGGAAGTGGATGGAGCTTTGGTTCAGAGAC
>Ga0207068_1062_pt1 | contig 32693 bp, 22 predicted proteins | sample Alteio_BWMinCont_23_FD_153475 | JGI IMG/M metagenome (GOLD analysis project Ga0207068, IMG submission 153475) | Enriched cells from forest soil in Barre Woods Harvard Forest LTER site, Petersham, Massachusetts, United States -... | ecosystem: Environmental > Terrestrial > Soil > Temperate forest >... | reverse complement strand
GTGCGGATGGTGCAAAAAAATGGATCATGATACCTATACCAATAAAGATATTCTTGCCCAGATCGATAAAGATTTTGTACCGGTAAAACTTAACCCGGAACAAAAGGATATTGTATATAAAGTTCAAAATCAGTCTTTAAATGGTCCTCAATTATTAGCTGCCCTTACCAATGGACAGGCAAATGGATATCCGACCATCGTGATTATGAATCCTAAACTCGACCAGGTAATATTGGCCCAAGCCGGATACCAGGATGTCGGTCAGTTTAAAAAGACCCTTGAGACTGCGGTAGCCACGAAGAAAGGGAATTAAATTTTGGTTTAGGATTTAGCGTTTGACGTTTGACGTTGGACGTTGAGCGTTTCTATTTTTACATTCCTTTTCAGAATTTGGAATCGGGGAGCTAAACAAAGTTTATGCAATTTTTAATATTGGTTCATAATCAATGAATAAACTATTTTATTAAAATCTCTTTCGCGAATCATGCGAAGCAACGAAAAACGAACAACGAATTTGCGAAGCAAAAGAAGAGAATATCCCATACTCGAAAATATTGAAGTGATTGATGCCGGATCTAAAGGCAAAAATATCGCGAAGGATGGTTCTCTTGTAATATTGGTGGAAAATGCGATACCCGGTGATGTGGTGGATGTGAAGGTATTCCGAAAGAAAAAGGGGTTGACTGAAGGGAAGGCCATTCATTTTCATAAGTTTTCTAAAGATCGGGTACAGCCTGTCTGCTCACATTTTGATCATTGCGGTGGATGCTCCTGGCAAAATATGAATTATGAGAAGCAACTCTATTTCAAACAGAAAGCAGTAGAAGAGGCATTAAAGAGAATTGGCAAAGTAGAATATCCTGCTATTACGCCTATAGTCGGCTCAGCCAGAACCGAATATTATCGAAACCGACTTGATTATGCATTCTCTAATAAGAGATGGTTAACACCAGGGGAAATGACTGAAGGCGATAGGAGGGAAGAGCCAGGGTTGGGATTTCATGTTTCCGGTAAATTTGATAAAGTACTAGATATATCGAGATGTTATTTGCAGGCTGATCCGTCTAACCAGATTAGATTGGCGGTAAGAGAGTTTGCTCTGCAAAATGATTATCCATTCTTTGATTTGCGGGAGCAGAATGGTTCTTTACGTTCGCTCATTATTCGTACAACGGGCGGTAGTGACCTTATGATAATTCTGATCTTTTATGAAGAATCAGAAGAGAAGATTACCAAAATGATGGAGTTTATAAAAGGTCGTTTCCCTTCTATTACCTCATTATATTATGTCATAAATCCTAAAGGGAATGATTCGGTATATGATCTTGAACATCATTTATATAGCGGCAACAGCTACCTTGAAGAAACAATAAATGGCATAAGATACCGAATAGGTCCAAAATCATTTTTCCAAACCAACTCATTTCAGGCCGTTATGCTATATAATTTAGCCCTGAAAATGGCTGATTTAAAACCAGATGATGTTGTATATGATCTATATACTGGTGTAGGGAGCATTGCATTGCAAGCAGCTTCAAAATGCAAAAGCGTAATAGGGATAGAGACTGTTACCGAGGCAATTGAATATGCAAAATTGAATGCTTTGGAAAACAACATTGAGAATGCTCAATTTTTTGCAGGTGATGTACGAGATACTTTGAATGACGAATTTATTGAGGCTCATGGCAAACCGGATGTTATCATTACCGATCCGCCGAGGATAGGGATGGATGCTTCTGTTGTAAAAAAGATACTTGAAATAGCGCCTCAAAAAATTGTGTATGTGAGTTGTAATCCCGCAACCCAAGCTCGAGATCTTGAATTGCTTAAGGAGAAATATATCATTACTGTAGTTCAACCTGTTGACCTGTTTCCGCATACCTACCATGTAGAGAATATAGTTGTATTGGTATTGAGAAGTGGGTATTGAGTAATGTGTATCAAGTATTAGTGCGTCAGCAAATCTCATTACTCACTACTCACTTCTCAATTCTAAAACGGGTAGCCGATACCAATATTTAAAACGAGATTATTGTTTCGCCAAACCGGGTCTAATGGCCTTATTTGATTTATAACCCAATAGTTGCCTTCTGTAGGATATGGCCTTCGCAATGGGAATGCCAGATCAAATCGCAACACAAAATAAGAGGCATCAAATCTTAAACCAACCCCACTGCCTACAGCTATTTCTTTATAGAAGGTATTGATATTGAACTTGCCACCCGGCCTGGAAGTATCATTGTGCATGAGCCAAATATTGCCTGCATCTGTAAATATTGCTCCTTTTAGGATACCGGAAATAGGGAATCTATATTCAATATTACCTTCAAGTTTCATATCCCCAACCTGGTCGATAAAAATGGAAGGACTTGGATTTGGAGGTAGTTTGTAACTTCCAGGACCCAAAAAGCCAGTTTGAAATGCCCTGACACTATTATTACCACCTGTGAAAAATTCTTTGATAAATGGGAGTGTGGTAGAATTACCATAAGGTACGCCCACCCCGGCAAAAAACCTGGTTACCAACCTGTCTTCTTTTGTAATGTTTAAATAGTTTCTTAGATCAATTGTACCAAGTACATACTGCGAGTAGGGCTCCCCAAAAATTGTATATGGATGATCAATAGATTCATCATAGTGTTTGAAGGCCGACTGAATTAGACCTATTGCATTTCCCGCTGCGTCAACTGTGCCGTTAAAGTAAAAATCAAATTTTCTATTTTGGATTGCAAGGGTGCTATAAGTGTATGAATAATAACTGCCTATTATAAATTGTGTGGCAAAACTTCGTTTTAGGGATATATTGTTTTTAAGGATTGTATCAAATAAACTTGATGTGCTACCAAGCTTTAGAAAATTGATGACAATAGGATTTAATACATGAACTATCCTATCTGTTTGATTCCATTTATACCCGGCAGAAAAATTATAAGTATTTAAATTATAGTATTGTACTTCGATCAATTTTTGAAAGCCGATTGTAAACTGTGTTTTAGGGACAAATTTGGTTGGTGGATTAATGGTTACAAAAGGTGTGATAAACCTTGGTATCGCAAGTTCAATATCTCCTCCTATTGTTGAAGAAGTTAACCCATGTCCTTTACCTGTTAATATGGTTTCAATTGAACCGTTAACATTAAATGTCAAGGTTTCAGCGCCATGAAAAACATTTCTATCTTTAAGACTTACATTGACAAGAGGTCCTGAAAAATTATCAGATTTTGAGACTAATCTAAAATCAAGTTTAACAGATTTGGTTGGAAGCGGCGTAAGATAAATGTAGGTATCAAGTTTGCCAGTTTTTTTGGTCGAATCCAGGTCTTTAAATTTAATATTTACAAATTTATAAATACCAAGCCTCATTAATCTATTTAATGTAATTTCATAATCATCAGAGTTATAGGCCGAATCTTTTTCGAGATAAATTGAACTTACGATTATTTCAGGTCGAAACATTTTTGGATTTCCAATATAGTAGTAGCCGGATGCAATAACAGTATCAGGTTTGGTTTTAAAACTATCCTGAAACAATGTATGGTCTGCAAATACATAAATATTATTGAGTGTATAAACTCGAATCATTTTTGCAGGGGTTCTACGCTTTACCTGGACATATATATCTACCTGGTGATCACCAGCAGTAGAATCTGCTTTAAATATAATCTGATCGGCGGTAAAATAAAATAATCCTTCTTCTTTTAATGCTGAATTAATTCTTTCTCGTTCCTTTTTTAAAGTATCAAGGTTGTATTGATCTCCTGGTCTAAGAAATGATTCACCCCGAGTTCCATATATAAGTTTATTGATTGAACTATCTTTACTTGGAAAAATTACTTTTCGTATTTTATAGGGTCTGCTTAATTTTATAATGTATTCTACTCTTACCTTTTTGTTTTTGACATCCGGAACTTTGGCTCCAACTTCAGGCATAAAAAAACCTTCATTCTCCAATCGGTTTTTTAAGATATCAGTGTTATGCTTTATGTCAACTCTACTAAATAAAACCGGTGGTTCGCCAAGACTTTTTTTAATAAGATATCTTAGTCCTTTGCCGGTAGGTTTCCCGGCAATATTATATGCCCAAAGTTTTGCTCTCGCTCCAAGGAATTTATTATTGGGTCTAGGCCTTGTCAGGGATTTCAATTCTTTTTCTAAAGCAGTTTTTTGCTTTTTAGTTATTGAGCCCGAATCTGGAATTACATGAACTACAGAACCTATATATAATTTATCATTTGCAGGTAAATATTTGGTATTACTGCATGAACAAAAAATTATCAGAAAGTTTAGAGCAAGAATTAATATATTACTTTTCCTGATCCTTTCTATTATTACTTTCTTTTTAATCAAATTATCCCTCATCATCCTTAAACCTTACTTTGGAGAAGAAGAATTAGCGGGTGGAATCATTTGTTCTTCGGTTCCATTTTTTGGTTTTCTGAATAACTCATTAAAATGATTAAAATCTGTTACATATACCAATCCTGCCCCGGTTTCAACCAACTGACCTTCAATAATTCCATCATAGGTATTGTCTCTAAAAACCAGTACCCTATATCTTCCATCCTTAGTTAACAAATACTCTATTGAAACGTCACTTAATGCTTGAGCAGTAGATGCCTGGGGATGAATATTATCAGTGCCATCTACATTAATCTCACTCCCAAGATTTACAACAAGCCGATCTTTGAGGAATTGTTCTTGCAAGGTAGCTTTGAAGTCAGTTGCCCGAATGCCTGTACCTGTAGAATAATCATCGTAAGACCTTACATCGAAGTTGAGCTGACCTTTTTTCAATAATTTTGATGACAAAGCGTTAAGTTGCTGGTCAACTAGTTCGCTTACACTTGAGTAGGCAATGTCTGCCGGTATTGTTCCCTGGGTTGCAAATGGGTTGTCATTGATCAATTGGTTTAATACGAGCAATGCAAAAACCTGTTTATTAATTTCAGATTTATCTTGCTCCATTTCTGTAAGCCTCTCAAGTACAGCCCCATTAAAAGCCCCTTTATCCAAATCATTAAGCGTGATATCCATATTTATATCAGGTTTCATAAGTGATCCTGTCATTTTAAGTAAAACTTGAAATCTTAATTCCTGACGATACAAATTTAAATTGTTTGTATTTACTTCCTGTTGTAAAATTGGCAAAGGCGCTGCACGGGTTTCGTACATGGCTGTTAAATTTAATTCTGCATTAGTAGGCGAACCAAGCCAGGTAATACTTCCTCCTTGCTGAATCGTAAATCTTCTTTTTACAAATTCATAAAATGTTAATTGATAGCTTCCTTCGAGGATTTCATATCTGCCCGTAAGAGATATTGTTCCGTCAGTTCGCATCCCCATGCTTAGGGTGCCGGCGCCTTTTACATCGAGGTAATCTCCGGCATCAGGATCTACAATTATTTTAAGCCGTGCATCCTTGTCAACTTCAATATTAGAAGTTAATTCAACTCCTTTTATACTATTTTCAACTGTAGTATCAAATTTCTTTCTTTTGAATAATATTTTATTTGGAGGTCTATGAATATCCTGAAAAAACACAACCCCTTTTCTTTCCTCAATTGAAGGTTCGTCTTTAGGGATTACTACAGTCATATACGTGCCTTTTTCAAGGTGGGCATTCACATCAACGATAGGAGCGCTTAAATTACCATGAATATTGGTTTGGCTTGTTACTAATATTTTGCCATAATATAATGCTCCCTTAGGTTCCTGGCTATTGAGAGCTAAAAAGTGATTAGTTTTAACTTTTAAATCAAATTTGTAATCTTTGAAATAACTGGTATAAATATATCCATTTACAATTGCCTTATTATTGGCAGAATCTGAAATTGTAAAATCATTGAACGAAATATTCTTAGAATTAAATACAAGATTTTCATTATGTAATTTATAACCGGTATTAAGATAATTAAGTGTGAACTCTGACTCTGAAAAATGCAGGTTCCCTATAATATCCGGGTGTTCAATTTCGCCTTTCAATAATAATTTTCCATCAATGGAACCGGAGAGATTACTTAACTGTCCCTTAGCAAACTGTCCGATCGATTTCAAACTTAATGAGGTGATTAAAGCATCAAAATTGAAAGTGGGCTTATTGCCCGCAGCGGAATAATAACCTTTTATTAAAGCATCGTTCCCATTCCCTTTTATTGATGTATTAATGTAATACTTATCGGGTTGATTATTATTAGCACTTATACTTACATTTCCTAAACTATCATTTTTATAACTGAAATCGTTTACATCAACTTTAACATTGAACACTGGCGTTTTTTCCAGATCTTTTAATTCAATATTTCCATTTACTTTTCCCCCGGCAAGCAAAGTATCTTTTTGGAGCCAGCCCGTCACTTCTGCAAGATTAAAATCCTTAAAATCAATATTTAAAGGAGAGCCTGCTCCTTCAGCTTGTGGAGAATTTATCGTAATACTGCCCTTGTTATGAGATATTTCCAAATTATGCGCATATATTTCTTTTCCTGATTTTATATAATTGTCCTTGCTTACTTCCCATGGCTGATAATTGATGATAACACTTCTAGGCTTTATATTCAAAACTATTTCATCTTTTAAAGACCTGAGCGCAGCTGCAACCATAAATTTTGTTTTATTGCTATCGTCTTTTACAGTAAGAGTTGTGCCAATACTATCACTTTCTATCTTGCCGTGCAGGGTAATATTTTTTAATGATACACCTGTTGATAATTGACCAAGATAAATGTCATAATTAAGCCTGGAAGGATCTGAATTTACTTTCATCTTAATACTATCAAAGGTTGCTCCATTGTATTCTATTTCAGGAATTTCTATATCCAGTTTTATAATACTTGTTTTGCTGTTATAGGAACCTTTTATTGGTCCGGTCACAAGTTTCTGAATCTTAGGATAAAATATATCAGTTATAAGATCAGTACGACCAATATCAATATTAAACTTAAATTTTTGTATTTCGTAATTATCCACTATCGGGCTATTTGGAATCTTAAAATAATGATTTAAATGAGCCTCAAGTACTGCCGGTAATTGACTTACTTGTATTGTGCCATAAAAATCAGCATTCATAAAATCAGATCGAATGCTAATACTATCATTATCGGCATGTGAAGCTGATAAAAAGGCAAAAGTTTTAATAGGGTAAGGTTTATTATTTTTAACTATTATAACATCAGTAAGCCCCCCTGTGCCATTTATAGCATGACCTTTATTCTGAACTATGTTGGTTGTAATAGTGCCTTTAATTCTATAATTACTATCTGTTAAATGTAATGCTTTTAAATCTGCGCCTTCAATATCCAATTTAAAATTATATAACTGGCTGTCAGGATTTATACCTATTAATCCATTAAAATTTAAGGCAAGATTAGAATCTTTAACATCGGCTTTACCATTAAATATCTCATTCTTAAAATTCCCTTCAATATTTATGTCTTTGTAAGGATATTGCATTGCAGTGGCCTGGTTTATGTGGGCCTTAATTTGAGTATTAATGTCTGGTAAAGCCAGGCCACTACCTGTTATATCAACTACCATAGTAAGTGGCCCAAGAGTTTTTTGTTGGTTCAATAATTCACCTAATTGCAAGGAGGTGGTTGAAATGCTAGCTGTATAAGAAGTGTTTTTGCTGTTTTTTGGGAGCTTCATATTAAGTTTTGCTACTGCTGAACCCTGAGAACTACCGATATCCAGAAAAGTAGAGAAATTATTAATATATCCCCTGAAATAACCTTTGGCGTTAATTTTTTGAGGCAGATTAATGCTTTTGGGAATCGTATTTGGGGGTGTAAAGTAAGTGATATCCGATTTAACAGTGCACATCTGTTTGATATCAATATTAAATATTGTTTTATCAATATCAGGAAGGTTTTTGATATTTCCATTCACATGTAACACCGTTCCCGAAGCTCCGGTCATTAACACATTTTCAAGGTTCAAATTACCTATTGGACCATTTATTTTAGCTGCTAATCTTGCAGTGCCATCCGGATCTCTTGAAAACGGAGCTGTTTTTGCCAAATCAGGCACAAAATATAAGACATCCCGGTAGCCAATAATACTTTCTGAAACATCTGCTTTTACAATTCCAGAACCGATATGATTTGTGAAATCATCTAATGACTTATATTTCATTGAAAGGTATCTGGATATATGGGAATTACCGGTGTTTATATCAAAGTCTGTCAATTCCGTTTGATTGCTGTCAAATAAGATTTTTGTTCTCAATGTTCTAACCTTAAATCCGCACTTTTCTGTGAAGCCCAATTGTTTTATATCCGCAGCTGAACAAGTTGGACGATAGGATATATTTGAGGCTAATGTATTTATGTCAGTCAGGCTTAAATGATTATAATCCATTCCTGACGCAGTGTGCTTAATAGCTCTATTATCAAAATCAAAGCCTGTTTGAGACATGTCAAACTTCTTAAGACTTACTGTCCAACCGGTCTGTTGTATATTTGGCTGTTGTTGACTGGTTTTTGTATTCAAACCAGGATTGGCTGATAATGAGACATTTTTGTTTTCATTTAAAGAAACAGATGCCAAAGATTTATACAGTTCTACAGAACCGATTTCTATTTTTTGAGTCGCGAGTAATAAACTTGAATTTTTTAAGGTTGATTTGCCAAGGTTCATAGAATAAGATTGTCCGCCAACTTTATCTTTATATAATCCTTTAATATTTGCCAATTCTATATCGTCAATATTAATACTAAAGTTTGATGGCTTAGAAGTATTCGTATCAGCTTGGCTTTGTTTATATATAGTAAGGTTGGCAATTGAATTCTTGAAATCTAACTTCTTAACACTGAAAGCCATGTGATCAAGGTCCATTTTTTGCATTTCGAGCGCTAATATCCCAACCCTGGCACTGGCATCCATACCAGTTAGAGCATCGTTATAAGAGCCATAGAAATCACTTAGGTAGATGTTTCTGATATCAATAACAAATGCCTTTTTACTGGAATCCGGTTTTTGTGGGGTAGAATTTGAAGAGCTTGAAAATGCTTTAACTATAAAGCTAAAATTAAAGTCAGTATCATGTTCGATACGGTTTATGTGTGCCGTTAGTTTTTCAATTTTTAGAGAATTTACCGTTAACCTGTGGTTTAGCAGTCCAAACATCTCTAAGTCAACTTTTATTGAGTGACTATACAATAGCGTATCATGATTTAATGCTTCTATATATATATCGCCCAGATAGATACTTTTTGGAAAAGAAAGACTTATTTCTCCAACTTTTACTTTCGTTTTAAGTTTGTTTTGAAGATAAGTTTCTGCTTTGCTTGTCAGTAATCGTTGTACAGGAGGTAGTTGAATGATAATAACCACTAAAACTAAAAGACCCACTATGGAGCATGCTATCCATAGCAGGACTTTTAAACTCTTGCGAAAGTATTTTTTAAACGTTTTGATGAAAGAATTTTTAATTAGAAACGCAATTTCGTTTCAAAAGTTTAGAAAAGATGGTTGTTAATAAATCTTGATTTTTTCAATATCCATCTTGAGGAAAGATTAAAACACAACAAATATAATACTATTCTGCTATATTTCAATAAAATAAACGGGTTGCAAGTAAGCATCGGAAAGGCTCCCGAATGGTTACAAGCAACCCGTTAGTTCTCTTGGTTGGTTAATGCTTTAAAAAGGTATCAGCATCTTAATACTAACATTTCTACCCATATTATATACACCTACTCGATGAGGATTAGTTGTATAATCTGCCGGGTAATATTTAAAACGGCTCATATAATCAATATATGCCACATTTGCTATATTATCACAAGACACGAATAAAGAAAACATCTTTTTGCCATTCCGCATAAAATCGCTTCCAAGTCCAGCATTTAGAAGGGTATATGCAGCGGTGGCGGATCTGCTTGCTGTAAATTCAGCAGGAGTGCTGGCAGTACTAAGCCCGGTATAATCTGAGGTCTGCAAATAAATATTATCTTGTTCAAAACAATGAACCATTCCGAACCTGAAATAGGCATTGTTTAAAGTTTTGCTAAGTCTTTTTGCCGTAAAGGTCAATGCAGCCTGCAACCTGGCAGGGGGCACAAAAGGAAGATATTTTATTGAATCCGGTTGGTTAAGTAAATTTGCATTTACTACACTATATGCGGCATAAAAATCAAGCCAGGATATAGCTGCCGGATGTATGTCCAGCATTATTTCACCACCGGTAAGTATGGCATTGCCTTGCGTATATTTAAATACTGGTGCATTCCCAAATCCTATGGTACTGCTGTCAAATACTTGTTTCCCGTTGGCATCTAATACTGCTTTTGTAAAAATAAAATTAGTGATACTATTACTAAACAAATCCACTTCAAAAGTAATGTCTTTTGTTCTTATCCCAGGGGCAATGTCAACCTCAAGGCTTTGTTCAGGCTTTAGAGATGGGTCGCCGATCTCATAAATAACTGTACCGTCATGCACACCGTTAGATCCTGTTTCCGCAACATTTGGAGCCCTGAAGCCACGGGAAATGTTTGCTTTTAAATAGATACTGGGGCTAAACTGGTATGTGGCCCCTAAGCTGCCTGAGATGCCACTGAAATTTGAAGTATAACCTACAAAACGATGTAAAGCTCCCGGAGTATTGGCGCTCACAGGTAATTCTGAAGAATCAATATAGGAATCATGACCGGTAAATAGCCTGGTATCATATCTTAATCCTCCATTAAGATTTAGATTACCAAATTTTTTGTTCGCGATTGCGAATACCCCACCACTAAAGGAATTGTATTCAGGAATCAGGAGCAGTGTGCCAAGGTTTTGAGAATTTTGAAGCATACCATTTACACCTACTGAATAGTTGAAATTGTTGCGGTCAGGTGATTGATAACGAATGTCATAAGTCTCTGTATTTAGCAAATAGTAAATATCAGAAATATCCGGTATAGTTGGGTCATTGTTTTCCTGCCGATGATTTTGTTGCCAGGAAAAGCGAGCAATAATATCACCGTCACCAACTTTAAAATCATTGTCAAATACCAGCTTATAGTGCCTGATATGTTGATTAATTACGAATGGTGTATAAGACATTTGCTCCTGCTTGGTAGGTAAAACATAAAATGGAGTATCGGCTGGGGGGAAAGCAACCTGTCTTTCCATTTTACCCGTAACTATGTCCCTTGTGCCATCTACGATACCCGTTTGAAGGTCAAAATAACTAAAATGAAGTTGTGAAAACCCCCATTTACCATGAATACCTATAGATTCGTCGGTAGAAAAATTCATAAACTGTGAGTTTAGCACGTAACCATCATTTGGGTCCTGGTATGCATGTGCCATAATATTTGATACACGACCACTCCATGAAATTCCATTGTTGGTTCCAGCCAGACTAATAGAATTATTGATCAAACCATTATTGGTTTGATAATTATTAAGTAGTTCGCCTTTTATATCCCCTTCAGGAAGCGGATTTTCAGGTAAAAATTCAATTACACCCGAAAGAGCATCAGAACCATAGATTAATGATGCCGGGCCTTTTAAAATTTCAACCCGATCCACAGAATTTTGATCAACTTCAATACCAAATTCATCTCCCCATTGTTGGCCTTCTTGTCTTACTCCATCATTTACTGTTACGAGCCTATTGTAACCCAACCCGCGGATTACAGGTTTAGAAATGCTTTGCCCGTCAGTAATAGCAGATACTCCAGGTACTTTTGCAATAGCATCAATAATATTTGTAGATGCATTTTGCATTAAATAGCTATTAGGAACTTCAGTAATGGTTTGAGAAGAAGTGTGCAAGTCAGATCCGACGGCATTGCCAACAACAACAACTTCCTGGGCCTCATTTGCAGCTTCAAAAAGCTTCAAATCAAGTGTAATATTTCCGTTGATATTAACTGTTTGCTTTTGAGCGCTGTAGTTTGAGAATTCGGCTTCAATAATATAACTGCCAGAAGGTATATTTTTTATGATGTAGTTACCATCTAAGCCAGTTGTAGCACCAAGCCTTAGATCAGGGATGTAAACAGAGGCACCTTCAATTGGTGAACCGTCACTGGCATCTGTTACTTTTCCGCTCAGTTGGTTTTGTGCAAGGATGGAAGAGGAGCAAAAAGCAATAAATAAAAAAGATACAAATAATAATTTGTGATAAAATCTCATAATTAATTAATTTTTAATGAAATAAAAATAAAATTTCATCATGATTACCTAAAATCATGATGCTAACCCTTTTAAGAAACGGGTAATATTATGCGATTTCAGATTTGGGAGGCTGGGCCAGGCAATTGTAATAACCTTCCCTCAGTTTGTCTGAAAATAATGGAACTTGAAAAGATTGAAATTTTGAAGCTGGATTTTGTATTAAAGTCACCTGTGATCTTGGTGCATATTCTTTAAAAAAATCATTCAATAGATAGAAAGTGTTTTTATGGCTGGAAGTCTTTTTTGTGATAATATTATCATAATTATCATTCAATCCAGCTATTAATCTTTCTTCTGTCGCGTCATTTAAGGCATGTACAACCATCGTTTTTCCATGATCTTCAATACTGACAATATCGTAGCGATGATTCTTAAAAGTGATTTCATCACCATCTATCTGCCCATTTGCTTCGGATTTGGATAATTTAATGGTCACCAATTCCTTTACCCGAGAACCACTTTTGATATATTCTGTCATTGTATTGCGATTGTCTCGCAAGAGCAATTCATAAGCAAGAAAATGACCAGCCATTAAAAATGAAAAAACTAAAAGTATCCCAAATGAAAGCAGTTTTTTTGCCATTGACAGCAAAAATAATACTTTTTAAATGAAGAATCTATTTTATAACTTCAATAAAAAATCTTAATTTTAGTTATCCAATCCTTTAAATAGTAACATTATTTAAACCAGTGTAAGGATGGGGAAGACTTGCAGCGTGTGTCCAGAAATTCCAGAAAGAACGAATTGTTTCCTTATATACGCCCAGGTTAAGTGGTTTAATAATATAGCTATTCACATTCAATTTGTAGGCTTGTTTTATATCTGATTCAGAATTTGAATTTGAGAACATAACCACAGGAATGGTTCTGAGCACTTCATCTTTTTTAAGAACAGTAAGAAAGTCTAGCCCATTCATTTTAGGTAAATAAAGGTCGGTTATTATCATATCCGGCATACTGCCTGCGTCTTTTTTCTTCAGATTCTCAAGATAGGTCATAGCCTCTTCCCCGTCGGCAAATTCAGTGAATGCACAATTTGCATTTATATTGAAAAATGTTTTTTTCAATATCATCACTTCAATGGGATTATCTTCTATAAGGACAATATTAAAATCTCTTTCCATTTTCGTAGGTTTTTTATAGTTTGTTTTGTCAGAGTCTAAGTTCTTTTACCTTGTGTTAGAATCTTGGGCAAATCTAAGCCCCAAGATTATTAAATGATTATTTTTATGACGAACGTCTCATAATAAATGACGAACGGTTAGGTTTATAGGAAATGAGATTTTGCAGTATAGAGTGTAGGTGAGTTTTAGAGACATAAGTATCGATATTTGAGGTTAATTTATACTCCAACCTAAGTAAAATAATTAATTTTGTCATTAATGACAATAGCATGCTGTTGTAAATACCTAAAAGGCCGAATTACTAATTTAAACGATTAAAAATCTAAAATAAATATGGATAATCCTCTTGCAAAAAAACTTAAAATTAATGAAAATCAGAACATATTATTGCTTAATTCGCCGGCAGGTTTCGAAGCAGAATTATCATCATTACCTTCAAATACGCGTTTAAACACCGATACTTCAAATTCCAAGGAAGGATATGACGTTGTTCTGTTGTTTACAGTTAACAGTGCAGAATTAAAATTGTTCGGAGATGTCGCAATAAAATCTGTAAAAAAAGATGGAATTTTATGGATTGCATATCCAAAACTTAGTTCCGGGATTAAATCAGACCTTACCAGGGATAATGGATGGTCTTTTTTAGATTCATATATGCTAACGGGAGTCTCAAATATAGCAATCGACGAGATTTGGTCTGGCATGCGTTTTAAGTATGCTGAAGATGGTATAAGCCACAGTCAAAGGATGGCTGAATATAAAAATAGGGATAAGTCTCCTGAGAGCAAGATTGTAATTGTACCGGAAGATTTTCAAAAAGCACTAATTAGTAATCCCAAAGCGCACCAGGTATTTGAAAAGTTCGCATACACTCATCGAAAAGAATATGTGAGGTGGATAGAAGAGGCTAAGAAACAAGAAACTAGGGATAACAGGATCCAAAAAGCAATTGAAAGGATTTCTGAAGGGGTGAAATTCAGTTAAATTTTTCGCGGTTTCCCACAATTACTTGCTATTTTTGCGGCGGAAAACAATTAAAGCACCTTAAGATTATGTGGATGATTTATGTAATTGCAGTTTTAGCCGTTATTGGTGGTTATATTACCTTGAGAGCCATGAAAACTACTCATTTCCCTGGTAGAGAAGATGCTTATTAGGATTTTAATAACAATCCCAATAATCTTTTTATATAAAAATTCTCAATTTTTCGCGCAAGCAACCTTACTCCTTGCTCCTTATTCCTCGGCCCTTAATAAGGGTCCACGTCTATAATAAATCTCACCCCTTTCCATTCTTTCTCAAGTCGATATCGGGTTATTTCTCTGAATATCATATTTTTAGCTTCAGGCATATTCATATTTTGCCGCTCGAACTTTATAAGAATATTCATCAGGTACCTGTTTCTTATCCTTGCGATTGATGGGGCTTCCGGGCCTAAAACTCTTGGGCCAAATATTTCGCGAAGATCATCTGCAAGTTTTATGGCCACATCCTTTACCTTATCCTGGCTTTCGTCTTTTAAAACTATCTTTATTAGTTTATAAAACGGCGGATATTTATAATCAAGCCTTTCTTGAATTTCATGATCATAAAAACCGTCATAATCATGATTTAATAAAAAGTGAAAAATAGGATGCTGTACATTGTATGTCTGTATAATGACTTTCCCTTTAATTTCCCTTCTGCCAGACCTACCTGCAACTTGAGCCATCAATTGATAACTGTGCTCTAAAGCTCTAAAATCAGGGTACCTGAGCATTAAATCTGCATTGAGAATACCCACAAGTCTCACATTTTCAAAGTCAAGACCTTTAGTTATCATTTGTGTGCCAATAAGTATCTGAGCTTCATTGTCTTCTATGGCATTGATTATTTTGGAATAAGAGGTTTTACTCCGCGTACTATCCTGATCCATTCGCAAAGTTGTATACTCAGGAAAAAATAGTTTTAATTCGTCTTCAATTTTCTCAGTACCAAATCCCAACATTTTTAATGAATGATTACCACATGCTTTGCATTTATTAATTAGTGGCTCATGATATCCGCAATAGTGGCAAACCATATTTTTGGCTGCCTGGTGATAGGTGAGCGAGATGTCACAATTTTGACACATTGGTATCCACCCACATGTAGTACATTCCAATAATGGTGCGTATCCGCGCCTGTTTTGAAACAAAATTACCTGTCCCCCTGCCTTGAGCGTTTGTTTCATTTCATGAAATAGAACTGATGAAAAATGACTTTTCATCATCTTCTTTTTCAGTTCTTCACGTAGATCAACAGTTATTATTTCAGGAGGTTGAATAGAATAATATCGCGAGTTAAGTTTAACATAACCATACTTATTTCTCTTGGCATTAAAAAATGTTTCAAAAGCTGGTGTAGCACTCCCAAGCAAGGTTTTACAGCCAGATATTTCAGCCAGATAAATAGCGGAATCTCTCGCATGATAGCGGGGCGCAGGTTCAAATTGCTTAAAAGTATGTTCATGCTCTTCATCAATAATTACCAGTCCCAGGTTATTTAATGGGAGAAACAATGCAGAGCGGACACCCAGCACTATTTTATAAGTACCATCAATTACTTTATTCCATATTTCAACTCGCTCACTTGGGTTGAATTTGGAATGATAAATGCCAATATCATTACCATACCTGGTTCTCAGTCGCTTAATAAGCTGGGTGGTGAGTGAAATTTCTGGAACTAAGTACAATGCTTGCTTTCCTTGTTGCAATGCGTCATCCATTAAGTCCATATAAATATGGGTCTTACCACTACCACTTACCCCATGAAGCAATACTGTATTTTTGGTCTTATATTGTTCATATATATCATCAAGTGCTGCCTGTTGATCAATTGTTAATTCGTATTCAAGGTTATCGCTTTCTGCAACAAGTAGCCGGTCTGTTTCAGACTCGTAAATTGACAAAATGCCTTTTTCTACTAGTGATTGTAATGCAGAAGAAGGTGAGCCTGCTGCCTTTAATAAGTTTTTACGGAGAATAGCTTTATTTCCTTTTAGAGATTGGATATAAGCCATAAGTATATCTGATTGTCTTGGGGCAGATTCAAGTTTTTCAAATAACTGTTTTATATATTCTTTATCATTTATGTCAAACTGGTGCTGTACAATTATTTCCTTTTGTTTTTTATACCCTTCGGTTAATTCCTCGTTAAGTAAAATCAGCCCTTTTTCATAAAGGGATTTTACAATTGGCATTACGGTTTTCAGTTTCAGAGCCTCTGTCAAAAATTCAATTGATACCGGTTTTGTAGTATTAAGATTTTCAATAACCTCGGTTTCTTTATCACTAAGAGGATAAGCGTTGGTTTTATATTCAGGATGAAGCAAAATTGTGGTTTCGCTTTTCATTTTCATAAATGCCGGTAAGGCTGCATCCATAATATCTCCAAGTGTGCAACAATAATATTCGGCCATCCAATGCCAGAGTTCAAGCTGTTTTGGGCCAACAAGAGGTATTTCATCCAGTATTTCTAAAAGAAATTTGGCCGTGTAATCTTTTGGAGGTGTATCATGCACATTTGCAATAATGGCAGTATATATCTTTTTTTTGCCAAATTGGACTGCCACACGTTGTCCGTCTTTTACGGAATCTATATAACCGGTTGGTACGCGATAAGTATATAATTGGCCGGTCGCTATTGGCAAAATGACATCTACGTAGACGGCTCGATAATTATCACCGTTATTTTCATCGTCAAAACTGCCAAATTGTAATTGTGATGCCATTTGTAAAAGTCAATGTTATATCAAACTAATCCTCAATACGTAATGTTTCGTATTTTTGAACATAGTTTAAGCAGCGCAAAGTTTATGAAAATGATTTGGCAAAAATTTCTTTCTTATATCAATATTTTCGGCAAAAAAAAGCAACCGGGTGCCAAAGGTAATATCAATCTTCAATTGATGCATGGTATCAATCGTATTTCGATCCTGGTTTTTCTCGCGGCCATTATATACTGGCTAATTCGTCATGTTTTTTAGTTTTGCACACTATTTGAACAGGCAATGCTATTAATTAAATTTTAACTTGATATGTATTGGATTATTCTAATAGGGTCAGCCTTGATTGGTGGACTTGTATCTGGAAATTTCAGAAGAAAATTTGCCAAATATGCTCAAATACCAGCCTCTTCTGGTTTGGCTGGAAAAGAAGTTGCCGCAAAAATGCTTCGCGATAATGGGGTTTTTGATGTAAAAATAGTAGAAGGTGAAGGAATGGGCACAGATTTTTATGACCCATCTCAAAAAACGCTAAGTCTTAGTCAGGATGTGTATAATGGAAAAAGCATTAGTTCTACAGCGGTTGCAGCACATGAATGTGGTCACGCTATACAACATGCACAGGCTTATAGCTGGTTATCATTGAGGACCGCAATGGTTCCTGTTGTTAATTTTGCAAACAGGCTTTCGCCTTTGTTATTTTTCGGGTTTCTTATAGGTGGTTTTGTAGTAGCAGGGCTTTTACCAAAGTTGATAATGCTATATATCATAATCTTAGCAATTACTACGCTATTTGCATTTATAACGCTACCCGTTGAAATTGATGCCAGTCACAGAGCATTGGTTTGGCTCAATAAAACAAATATGACTACCCCTGGAGAAGAACATGCTGCTGCTACAGATGCCTTAAAAGCCGCCGCATATACTTATGTCGTTGCTGCATTGGCTTCGTTGACGATGTTGTTGTATATGTTGGGAGTTTCAAGGAACGATTGAGTTTTATACTTAATTAATTGGGCCTATTATTAAATTAACTATTTGCCCCTTAGTATTGGCCTTGGCATATTCCTTATAATTGCATTATTTGGCATTGGATTATTAACTGGTTGCAAATTATTCCCGGCAGGCGTTCTTGCGTCCATCGCATTGAGGCTATCGAGGATAGGTAATAAGTTTTTCTCAAATAAAGCTGGGTGATGTGCGTAGAAATCATAGCTTTTTGTATATTCTGCTTTGCTGATTTTATACTTTAGAAATATTTCATTGTATAGCCGATTGGTAATATTTTTATTGGTGTCTGCAGGTAGCGGGTGTTGACTTGCTTCTGCTTCAGCCGTAATTACATCAAGTAAAACTAACTGCATTTTTTTTTCAGGGATAATATCAGAAGGAATTCTAACTTTGGAGGAATGACAGGACATTAAAAATGTCTGGCTTCCAAAACAAATTAATAATAATAAGATTTTTTTCACAATGTATATTTCAGATAATTATAAACGGGTAAAAAGCCTGATTTCTAATGACAAAGTTACGCTTGTAGTAGTTTCGAAAACACATCCCGTCGAAAAAATAAAAGAAGTATATGATCTTGGTCAACGAGATTTTGGGGAGAATAAAGTCCAGGAAATGGTAACAAAAGCTGAATTGCTCCCAAATGATATTAGATGGCATCTAATTGGTCATCTGCAAAGTAATAAAGTGAAGTACATTGCCGGATTTGTACATCTCATTCATGCTGTTGATAGTCTTAGCCTTTTGAAAGAAATTAATAAGCAGGGACTAAAAGCGGGAAGGGTTATTAAATGCTTATTGCAATTTCATATCGCTGAAGAAGAAACAAAGTTTGGGCTCAATGAAGAAGAAATAAATGAATTAGTTAAAAATTTAATCTCTCATCCATTGGAGAATGTTCGCATCTGCGGTATTATGGGTATGGCAACAAATACGGAGGATAATGATCAAGTCAGGAAAGAATTTAAATCACTCAAGTCGCTATTTGACAAACTAAAAACAAGTGAGTTTTCAAATAATGCTTATTTCAATATTCTGAGTATGGGCATGTCTGGGGATTATCTTATTGCAATAGAAGAAGGAGGTAACATGGTTCGAGTTGGTTCGGCGGTTTTTGGTGACCGTGAATATTTTTGAAAAACATTAAAAAATAATAATATTTTCAAATTTTATACCTGAGAAGCTTTCAGCCGTAATTAATATATATATTGTAAGTTAGGCCACATTTATTTTGATTATTTGTTGTTATTTGCAGTTTTATTTATTATATTTGCTTTAATGAATTTAACTACAATTTTAGTATCAAAAGTTAAGGGAAGACTGTATTCATTATCTTTTATTTCTCTATTAATATCCATGAGTTCAATTACTTCCTGTACTTATAAAAATGAGCAGGATTTATATCCCATAAATGATTGCAATACAGTAAACGTAAGCTATAAAAATTTTATCGCTCCAATCATCCTTGATTCATGCAGTAATTGTCATTATGATGCAACAATGGCAAACGGAAATTACATTTCACTTGAGACTTATGATGAAGTCAGCGCCCAGGTCAAAAACCTGCAACTTGAGGTCGCGATGACTGCACCACCCGGATCAATCTCGGCTATGCCACGTTCTGGAGGACCACTTTCTCAATGTAATGTTCAAAGAATATTGGCATGGATAAAAGATGGAGGACCAAATAATTAAGAAAACTTCGGCAAGTGCGAATAATCCTTCTTGCCGAAGCTTTCTCTATTTAGAATTTACTGCTCATATCGCACCATAGTCTGTATATTTTTTGCAATAAGAGCCGCATTAGAGGGGTTATCAAAGGTTGCGCATTTGTTAATTTTTTTAGCATCAATTCCATTAAACATGGCACCATAATCTACAACAATATGCACTTCAGTGGGTGCATTTGCAGTTATCGTAAATGGCTGCTTTGGCAATGCGATAGTATTAATTAAAGCGTCTGAACCGATCTGATAACTAAAAGGGCACATTTTTGTGCCATTTTTAGCAGACGAAGTGTCAATTGTTCCAGTCACATTTAGAAAAATGTAGCCTTCACCGGTATTGCCAAACCACATCGGTGGTGTTTGAGCAGCCAAAGGATTTGGGGCATGATACATCGAAGGATTTGTGTGATTTTTTGGCGAGTCTATTCCTACATCAAAAGTGACACTGTTATAATTGCCTGCCGGGATATTTGCTACTGTATACGTTTCATTTTGAATGTATTTTAACAAAACTGTATCTGTTATTGCAAGTGTTGAACCATCAGCTTTTATAACCTTAATATTTGATAGATACACCCGAGCAGTCGTAAGCGAAATTAATCTGCCATCGTGGGTTTTATATGGTGTACTACCTGCGGCAGGGTCAACTTCATTGGTGTCAATATAGGTATGAAGATGGAACAACATTGTGCCATATTGAACTGTAGGGGTAGGGGCAGGGCTGGGTTGTTTGCAGCTAGAGTTTGCTAATAGCAAAACAAACATTGCTGCTGTACTTATTTTGAAAATATTTTTAATGAATTTCATTTTTGTGATTTAATAAATGTTGTGAGTGTGTGTTTAAAAAACGAAATCAAGGTTTGCAATAAGAGTTTCCTGGTTTTTCATTTGTATACCAAAAGCATACTGATAAACCGGGAAACCATATTCAAACCTTAATTTAATATCTGAAGACAAAAACGTACCTGGGTAAAAATTGATTCCCGGGAATAAATATGCCTTAGATCCACCATAATTGGCGGCATCAGCAGAAGGTTCCATTAATGTAATTAAGCTGGCATCTGTTCCTGCAATACCTCCATTGGCAATCGTTTCTAGCCTTACAGAATTACTTAACCAGTTGTTCCATTTTTTGGAAATCCATATTTCAGCTATGGCTTCATTGCAATAATGGTACCCGTTTGCATTGTAAAATGGCCTAAGAGTTCCATTGAGTTGCGCACCCCAATCAAAATTCGAATTGTGCTTAAGCAAACTTATGCCAGGCATAAAATCAATGGTTCCTGTACCAGGTTGCATAATATAATCAGCTCTAAGAGAATTGTTAATACCGGGAAAAGCAATTGCATTTATGCTCCCTGTCGGAATATTAATCCCTACATTGACAACAATTTGCAGCTCATCATTTTTAGCAAGGCTGAACAAACCATAAACTTTTGTATCGCCAAACCCCGAAATAGATTGTTTGTTAGGCATCGCGACATCAGATGACATTCCAGGCATATTCATTGATGAACCAGAGCTGAACATATTCATATTCATTGAAGACGTATTATAAGATGCCATAGCCATAATTGTAAACCTATCGGATACCCCGTACATAGCCATTAGCATATGCATATCCATAGTCATAGTAGAAGGAGACATGCTATAATTGTAAATAGCATATACATCATTGTCAGTAATGTTTTTATCTCCGATAATATTGCCGCTCATATTCATGTGCATATAACGATATGAAAACATCCATTTGCCTTTTTCATGAGTGTGATCATTCATTATTCCAGCCGGGGAAATATCTGATTTGCCACATTCACAATCATCGCCACAACATTCTTGCGCACTGGAACTTAGGCACCATAATAAGGAGCTTATAAAAACTAGCTTTTTATAAATTTTAAATAGCATTTTAAAAATTGGTTAACAATAATTCTTAATTCGAACGCAAATACCCATAACCTGTCAAGCACATAGCGCCTGAAAAGATGGTAATTAGTGAAAAAATTGTTTAACCAAGAGGCGGATGGAACACAGCTATTTTGTGTAAAGTTGAGAAACAAGCTGTGTATAAATAAGAATTATCTGATGATAAACCCGGTAAAGAAAAATTATATTTAGATTTTTTTATGCTGAAAAGAACGATCTGTTTCACATTTTTCTGTGTAGGAAGGCCCTTGTTTTCTTTTTTGTCTTCAGCCTTCAGCTTTTTGCAAAGCTGACATTTACCATTACATTTCATTTCCGGCTTATCCCTGTTTTCACAAAGATTTTTTGAAATATAATCCTTATTGATTTGGTAATCAGCAAATATAACAAGATAAGTAAAGCTTTGCAGCAGGAATGACAATGTTAATATTACTGGTAAGATCCTTTTCACCATAACAAAGATAATATGGATTCGTAAAATTTAAACATGACTTTTATCATTTATTTCGAATCAGGTATAAAAGTTTTAGAGTATAGACGCAATTTTTCCAAAAGGTTGCAAAAAAAGTAAAATATTTTATTGATAAGTCTCAAGGTGGGATTAATTCGCTATTTAAAGACATTCAATGCCATATTCGGCTTTAAATAATTAACTTAAATTATAAAACTAATATTATTATATTTGTGTATAATAATTGTAATGTCTTTTAAAAATTTGAAATCTTTGAAAATCGCTGTTTTCTCTTTCTTAACAATTATTATTTGTTATGGAAAGATTAGGGCATGTCAAGATCCCACTGTAAAAGAATTAGGATGGGTTTTTAAATTGGATCACGGCGGGTTCCAGTTATTTAGTTTCAAGAATAATGATGCAATTGGAATTACTGAATTACGTTCAGTAAAAACAAATTCAAAAGGCGATACAATATCTGTTTCATTCAATAATAGCCTGTATTTCCCATTCAGCTATAATGTGGTGATGGATAGGCTTTCCGATGGAAGTTATTTCATTGCTGGTGTTCAAGACAGCCAAAATGTTTTGTTAATCAAGCAAATATATTTAGATTCAAATTCAAACATATCCAGGCGTACAGAGATATTAGTGCCCACGGATAGTATCCAGAATAATCCCAACATAACTTTGAGAAACATTCATGGCTTGGGTTTCCTGATTTTCGGTACAAGCAATCATAACTATACATACTATAAAACTGAATTTATAGATTTCAATGGTAATGTTTCATATTTGGCTGAAAATTATAACAGCAGCTCATTTACAAGGGTTGGTGATGCTGTGTCATATAATAACCACATTTTGATGGCTGGGGATGGAACGGCCTTAAATTTTGAGGGCCAGGAATTAAGGATTTCAGACCTCAAAGGAAAAACATTAAAATGGGCGCTTTACACCAACATTAGTAATATGTTCAGCACTTCAACTCAAATAACTCAGATTATTCCTTTGCCTGACAGCAACATAGTTATAAGTGGATATTATAGTATTGACGGTAATGCAAATAAATTTTTTATTGCGAAATTAGATAGCAATCTGGATACTTTATGGACAAGGATATTGGACTTGAAATTTTTTGATCCTTCAAGGCAAATGTTGTTTTTAGATATCCTTGGAATGTCACCCACAGCAAATGGAGGGTTTGGATTACTTTTAAAAAGTTTCCGCAATAATAATTTTAATAATGCTGATGTAATTGCGCGTTTCGATAAGAATGGTAATATGATATGGATAAAGGATTTGGGTCCCTATCAATGTCTTGTTTACAATTTTATTGAATCGTCAACAAATAATTTTGCGATGTCAGTTACAAGCATGGCCAATATTGGGAATGACTTGTATCTATTGAATTTCAATACTACAGATACTCTAATCAACCAGGGACGGAAGAATACAGATCAACTTATTAATCTTTATCCAAACCCGGCAAGTTCTTATTTAAATATATCTTTTAGCGGCAATTCCACTGGAAATATTGTTCTTTATAATGCTCAAGGAGAAAAGGTGAAGCAGTATATAAATATAACCCAAAGCAATCTGGATATTCCCATAGAAAATCTTGCAAATGGGCTTTACATTGTATGTTATACTGATGTGGATGGGAATAAATTTAACAATAAATTTATAAAAAAATAAATTTTGTAAATGCGGTGATTCAATTAAAATCACCGCATTTTAATAAACAAGGAATTAAAACTGGTACCCGATGCCAAAAGTGCCGTTAAGTCCTGAAACTGCTTGATTATAACTGGTCAGCACCACTCCACTTACATTAGTTCTCCCAATATTGTCAAATGTCAAATTTGGTTTAGAGGTAAAATAATCATACCTCAAACTTACAAGCAAATGTTTAGTAATGCTGTATCTTAATCCTAAACCTGCCTGGAAACCAAATGCGATTGCTGAAGAAGATGTTTGAACAAAAGTAGAGATTGAACCTTCATTTGGACCGGTACGCTGATTAATGGCCGTACCAATAATATCTGGGCTCAAAGTAGTAGTTATGCCACCTAGTATTCTAAGGTCAATCGTAAAATTGCCAAGTGGAAGTGAAAAATAAGGGCCGACCAGGAAATTGATTGTGTGATAAGGGGCAGCTTTTGCCAATGCCGAATCGCAATCAAAACTTTCAAGGTATCTTTGAGCTAATTCATTGGTATTTAATTGATAGACAGAAGTGGAATAAACTCCTCCGATCCCAATATTGGGATGAAAATACCAGGCCCCATCTAAAGAAAAATTTGAACCTGGCATAGCAAACCCTGAAGTTGCATTTTCTATATCAGATGCGGCAAAATTGCCTATTGGATTTGAAATGCCGCTCGAAATGCTTAAAAAGCTTTTGGCTTGGTTCTGTGCATTTGCGACGCTTAAGGCGAACATGTATAAAATAGTTAGTTTGAATATTAATTTCATTTTAATTATTTTTAATAGATTTTACAATTATTTAATACTCACCGGGTAAAATACATCAAGATCAGTAGAGCCAGGCGCATAAGTCCCGTTCTTAACGTTTGGCTGATGCCTTAATATTACCTCTAATATTCCGGAACTTGGAGTACCCGTTTTCATTTGTGACTGCAAACCAAATGGCAAGGGCGGCACATTGGTATCATGATCTGTAATGCTATCAGTAAGCGTAAGGTTTATACTTGGACGGAACACAAATAAATGTATATTTTCCCTTTCCGCAATTACTTTGCTCACAGTATCTACGGGCGTTTTTGTCTCGTCAAGTATCACAATTGTACAATTGTACACTGCATTCTTTTTCAACCGAAGGGTATCAGGAGTTACTACTGCTGGGTTGCTTCCAATTAATTTATATGAAATTGTAGGCTTATCGGCAGCGTCATTTATGTTCTGAAGGTTGAGGATGGTAGTTGTAAGAAATTCATTTGAAATAGGGGCAACTACAACGCTGGGGTTTGGCGGTTTGCACGATGCAATTGTTAAGGCGGTAAAGCCAAACAATATTGCTTTTTTAAATTTGTACATAATTTTTAATTTAATAGATTTAATTTGAATCATTTGTTTGTTTTTTAATAAATAAGGGGATTTTTAGTTTTAACATAATAGTCCTTCCTGGCTCATCACTAAAATACCTTAATCGGTCAAGGTAATCCCGGTAAGCCGTATTTGCTATATTGTTTACTGATAAATTTATTTCAACATCCCGTTTAAAGATTGGTAAAAAGCCACCCATCTCCGCATCAAAAAGGGTATAAGCGGGTGGGGGAGGAACGAAATCACTATTGGGTGGCACCCTGTCCTGGTGAGCAACATAAACGTTTGAAACGCCCACATAGAACTTTTTGATCTTTTTCAGGTTTTTGATCTCATACCTGATACCATTTTCAAATCTATCGGCTGGTGTAAAAACCAGGTAATTATTTATGGTATAATTAAATGACCTTATAATAGTTGATTTTGAATAGACATTTAATTCAGGTAAAATATAATATTTCAGATCAAGGTCAATACCTCTGAAAACTACGTTAGCTTGAGTATATTGAAACTCAGGATAAGTACCGCTGATAAGTGTAATAACCCCGGCTGGATTGAGAAAAATAAAATTATTGATAATATTATTATACAATCCGAGCTCGGCGCTAAACCTCTTAATTTGAAATTTAGCAGAGACAGAAAAATTATAAGCTTTTTCTACCCCAAGGGTCGAATCACCTTTTTCAAAAGCGGCAGCGCTTATATGTATCCCTTGCCCATAAAGTTCATTAGGGCCGGGTGGGCGCCAGGCACTCCCATAATTGAAATTGACAGAAAATTTATCGTTGAATTGATAAGTAGCTCCCAGGCTGGTTGTAAAATTAGAATACTCATGAACAGGTTCCACGAGTTTTAGATTAATATTATACATATACACCTTAAGCCACTTATAGTCATATCTAATTCCTCCTTCAACAGTCAGTTTATCCTTAGTCCACTTTTCTATTGCGTATATACCGCCGCCATAGTTTTGAAAATTTGGGATAATTGAAAAATAATCAGCGCCCTGGTAAACATTTGCTTGAGTGATACCTGTAATACCGATACTGCCGGATATTGATTTGAAAGCCGGATGGAACCATGCAAAGTCAACGGTATGCGTTACTATGTCAAAAAATAATTGCGGTAGATTTAATTTTGCAATTGAGTCGTTGTAAGATATATCCGGGCTATATTCTGATCTTATATCCTGTTGCATAGCATAGAGAAGCTCAATTCTGCCTCCAGATGCCAGGTTGAAGTAAGCGCTGGTTTTCAACAGATCATGGTTAACTACCTGGTACGGCCGTCCGATATCATAACTGAAAACTGATCGTTCAATTGGCTGAGGGCTGCTAAATGCAAGATAAAGGTCATTGGTATTTCCGATATGTGATGCTGTAAGGATACCTATTTGTGTGCCGAAGTGGCTATAATAAGCATCTATTCCAAAGTCATCCTTTTTATAAGCGATTTCTGATGAAATATCGCCTTCGCGAAACCCGGTATTGTCGAGATAATAGTTTGGGGCCTCAGAATTGCCCGCTATCCTATATGTGCCCTGCACCCTCCAGCTAAGCCCGGTTAACTTTTTGTCAAATGCACCTTCCAGCATTGCTGATCCTGCGCCAAGTCCATTATTGCTGGCCCCAACAAGGTTTACTTCTCCATCTATTCCTGGGTTCTCAGGCATTTTTTTAGGCTGGAGCAATATAACGCCCGCTATTGCATCAGAACCATACCTGATACTCGCCGCACCTTTTATTACTGAAATATCAGAGGCGATAAAAGGGTCAACTTCAGGGGCATGGTCGGTACCCCATTGCTGGCCTTCCTGCCTTACCCCATTGTTTAATATAAGTATACGGTTGCTGTGCAAACCATGAATTACAGGCTTTGATACTCCAGGACCTGTTTGAATGCTATTGAGACCTGTAATGTCTTTTAGCGCATCTCCTAATGATTCGCCTCTTGTTTTATCAAGGTCAACTCCTTCAAGATTGGTATGTGGCACCGTAATTACTTCTTCCTTTTTACGCTCCCCTTTTATCACAATGGGCGAAGAGGAACTGATAACCATACCGAAAGACGGGTGGCTGTATTGGCTAATCGCTATCGTAGTTTCATATTTTTCATAACCTAAATACTGACATATAAAGGTATATTTCCCGGCACATACATCTGTGAATTTAAATACGCCAATGCTATCTGTAATAGCAGTTTTATTCAATTCAATAATGGCAACTACAACCCCTTGCAATGGGTCATCAGTTTTTGAATCTCCCACGTGGCCGTGAAATGTAATATGACAGCTATCTTGAGCTCTGACAGCAATTTGAGATAATATAAATAACATCAAAATACCAGCGATTCTGTTGATCATCTTCTGCTAATTTTTTTAAATTTCTTAAACTCTCAAAAGATACCTTGTCTGTGAGGTTTGGAAATTCAATCAATAAAAACTTTGAATTCTAAAAGATTGACTTACGTTGATAAACATCATCTATTAAGGAGCAAAATTCGCCACTTAAAGTGCACATAAATCAAATAAATAAGATGGTCTTAAACGACTGGAGGAGCCCTGAATCGGGATAAATTGTAAAGGTCTTCATTGAATGCTGCATAGTCTGCTATAAGCTGCTTTTTAACAATGAAATGAAAGTCCTTTTCTGCAATATAACTAATCGCCCCAATGTATGGAAATGCCGCATAGACAAGCATTTCGCAATGTTGGTGCACTTTTTCAACATGAATGAGTCCTTTTCTACAACATTCGCCATCAATAGTATCCTCATGCCCATAAAGATCATGTATAAACTCCTTTGGCATGACTGAAAAGGACATGAGCGCCAAAAGGGCAATACCTATATATTTACGCAGAATTTGCATTAGAATAGCAAAGATAGCCTATTAATAACATTCGAGTGTTATAAAATGTTAAAATGGGAAAATCCTTCAATCCTCTTTTGAAAGTTCAATAACTTTCAATTAGCCTGAAATGTTATACTTTCGAATGTTATTCCTTTATCAATTTTTGCACAGAAATCCCTTCACTATTCTTTATTTGAACTAAATAAATTCCTGGTTTTAAAGTAGTCATGTCAATAGTTTGGGTATCTGTTTTTGGACCTATAATTGTCATTAACTTATTACCAATAATATCAGATAGGCTTATATATTCTATTTCGCTTGTACTGTAAATGTTGACATTATCATGGGCAGGGTTTGGATAAATATTTATTTTTGACTCAATACCTGATTGATTTTCTATTCCCGTATTAAACGATATATCTGATAACATCCTAGGCACAATATAATAGTTTGCGAACGGATCCTTTGCAGTAGTTCTTTGCAATTCAACACCCGTAATATCCACTTTCCAAATTGGTTTACTTGCATAAGGCAAATTATATAAGGAAGGAACATTTCTTGAAATATGAACAATAACTGTATCTGTGCCCTTTACAAATTGCACATTGAATCCAGTCTTATTAGCGGGAATAAGATTATCCCATTGATTAGGGTTCCACATTGTATAGCCTTGAACTGTTATGACCGCACTTTCCAGGCTCTCATTAAGAGCATTAAGTACAACAGGTTGAACTAAAGCGTTGTTTGGGTTAATTTTGTGAATGCTATCAAGGTAAAAATAGGTAAGTCCAGCATTTTGGCTAACCGTACCAAGTGCAATAACACTATCTCCCATTGCAGGCACATAGCCAGTATTTATTAAATCAGCTATAGTTATTGCTCCGGTATTATCGAACATTGAATAGGCTACAGGAGAAGTAAGACTATCACTTATATTACCACTCTCGATAACCCCTTTAAGAAAACACGTTACCCCAAGAGAATCAGGGACACCTGTAGCTGCATTAAAGCCTTTAACTTGTACAATCTTATAAGTTGGTATTATTCCTTGATGAATGTCAAATGTACCACGCGGAATAATAAGATAATGGTCATTATAAGGTAGTTGCAAATTTGTACTGTTCTCACCAACTACTCCGGTTACATCAAATAATCCTGTTATGGACGATTTTTTGAACAGGTCAGTAGTTTTAGCAATATCCATAAAAAAGGTATCCTTCCCATTAGTTATTTTCACCTCAAACATGTTAAGCGTTTTCGTTGTGGCATTTGCAGAGTCCCATAATGTGGCATCAATTATTCTTACGCTTTTTAAGCTTAATAAATAAGATTCTATAGGCTTTGTAATAGGACCTGCTATCGATTTGGGTGGTGTTAAAGTCGCATTTTGGGATAGTCTTTTAATGGAGTCAGCAGCAATTACAATTAATCCGGTTAGTTGTAAAACTGTTCCTCTTACTAGCACGCTATCACCAATAACAGGAGTGTATCCACTTACAGATGCAACATTGTAAACTGTGATTGCGCCAGTATTGTCAATTACATTAAAATACACACCTCCGTAATACAGATTTGGACTATGAACAACACCTTTTATGAAGAATTTTTTATTAACGGAATCTGCTCTTCCAATAAGCTGAGGAGGAAAGGCGGTTGTCCTATAGGTATTTATCTGCCCAATATTTCTCAGAGGAATTACAGGCTGGGGCAGAGTGTCTATATCCTTTATAAACCGAGGCCAAATAAAGTATCCCCCATTTGGCGTGGTGCTGCTTTGTAATTCAATACCAGTAATATTAAATGGAAAATTGATCTTTTGTTTAAGAAACAAATCCGAATTCTTATTAATAAATATTATAATATTGGCTCCGCCAGCCGTCCTCGCAGTTGTTGTGAATCCACCTAAGACTGACGCACCGGTTGTATCCCAGGTTGCAGTTGGTGCAAGAGTTACATTGGATAACTTAACGAGGTTTGATTCATAATTTTCGGCCAAATTGTTTGTTGGAATATATGCAGGATTAGTGACTTTGTTTGCCTTAAGTACTGTTAATGTATCTAGCTGAATATAAGCCAGGTATTTGTATGAACGCATTTTACCTGTTACATACACACTGTCTCCAATGTTTACGCTATAACCACTGATATCTGTTGCAGAAATACAAGTTATAGCACCAACACCGGCTTGAAATCCTGTGGATGCAAAAGTATCACGGATCGAAAACTGAAGCCCGCCATTTGAAACAAAATTCGGGCTTAGAACTATCCCGTGAAATTTGCAGTATATTGTTGTATCTGGTATACCAGGTGTTGCAGGGAGAGCTACCTTAGCCAGGGCAATTTTTTTAACTATAGTCGGCCCAGCCAGGATACTATAATAAGTCATTGACAATGCCTGAATTCCCAAGCCATCATTTGGGCCACTGATAACATGATCATACCACCTGATCCAAAAATGTGCACCGGGGGCAATAGCCAGCCCAGTTATTTTAAAACTTAATTTTGATTGATTGGCAGGCAATAAACCGTTAAGAGCACCTGCAGTACCTGAAGTCACAGGGCTTACCATATCAAGGGCGCTAACATTTGTCCATGTTGCGCCATTGCTTCTTAGGCCGGTAGCATCAGTACTATAATCAAATTCCGATATATCTGGCCCACGTCCGGTAGCGCCAAGTCTCCATTGTTCAATTGTATAGGCAACAAGTATTGTATTTAGCGGATAGCCGGTGTTGTTTACAAATTCAGCCCCAAAATAGGTCGTATCCTTTGGAGAACTAATACTTCCCAATGCACGAACCCTTGCCTGAAACCCTGTTGCAGTGCCAAAACTATAAACACCCGCATTTGCGGAATCTCCTACACTCGCCTTATAGGTTGTTCGGCCATCAGACTGATAAAGATGCCATCCGGCAGGCATTATGCTGGATGAACCTGTTCTGGCAAGGCTATCCAGGTTTATCGCATAGCTTACAGCCTTGTTTAATAGATTTACATTAATCTGGGCAATAGATGTTAATGGCCAAATTAAAGCCAACCCCAATGATAAGTAAAATAACTTTTTCATAATTCAATCCCCTTTTAAATAAACTTCTCCCTTTTGCTAAAAAACCCCATTTTTATGAGATTTTCCTTAGACTCATTAAATAGCTAAAGGTTAAATGCCTATCAAAAATATTTTCTGCACACTCATCAAATATAACAATTTCATCAAATTTAGTTTCAATTTAGTTTTATACCAAATAAATTCTAAAATTTATCAATACGGAAATTAATAGAGAATGGAAGACGGAAGAAATTGAATTTTTTGCGGGATCAAATATTTTTTTATTATCTTACCCGCTCACCATCACTGCATTTTCATTGTAGTAATAGGTAAACTGAAAGGTTTTTTTCGAATAAATTATTTTCAATGTACAGAGTCTGGTTCGAAGGTGTTCCAATTTGATAGGAGATTAAATTAGCCCAAGAGGCGTTCTTTTCAACAACTAACTCATTAATTCACCAACTATCTTAAGAGTCCATATCGTTATTATTCCTATGATTACCCCAGCGCCATGAATAGTGTCGGTTATAATTTCTACGGTGGTGACGGGAAGGTATATCCTTTGGACAATCAAGACACATCAGTCCATTTGCAGTCATCAGCCATTTATATCCGATCATATCTCCATCATAAGTATCGGTGGTATTTTCTATATCATAAATTATATGTTGCAGCCCTTTTTTCAAAACTACGACTGTGCCTTCAGGTATTCTTAAATCAAGGCTTACATTTTGTGCTCGCCACTTTAGGTTTTGGCCAAGTTGAAAGCCATCATCAAAAGTAATGAGTGAATCTCTTTGCAAAAAGCTATACTGAATTGATTCTGCGTAAGCATCAGCTTCTTTTTCATTTTTACCACGGGCATAATAATTTTTTTCGAGGCTAATGTTTTTATCATCTGCGCGACTTATATCAAGCGTCACGAAATCTAACGGATTATAGCCTTTATGGAAATTGGTGTGATGCCAAAAATCAAAAAAGTCTGGCCCCCCATTGTCATTATATCTATGCATTTCATTTGCATTTACAGCAAGATAAAGCGTATCGTGAGCTGGTTTTTTGAGAACATCGGCTGTAGTATAAGTATATGAACTTCTGAAACTTGATGCAGTTGTAAAACCCATAATACAAAGCGCCATAAAGGCCAGAAACCACAATGAACCGAAAATACTGCTTAATACTCTGCTCCTTCTTTTATAGCCTGCCAGGTACCTGATTGCCCTTGACAATAATGCAATAAAAGGCAGGCCAATAACAATGGCTAACAGAATAAAGATAATGGATGCTTGTTGCTGGTTCTCAAATATATCATAAGTAAAGCCTGGTATACTTACGCTTATAACACCAATTGCACCGAGAATAGCACATACAATAACAATGAGCGCCATTATGCTGATGAAGATTATAAAAAAGCTAATTATTCTGGCGAAAACATATAAAACGGAACCAAGACCTGACGATACGCCCTCACCCAGGCCATCGAAAAAATTATGAACTCTATTGTTAAATCCCCTGCGGTCAAAATTTTTGAATTCCTGGTCAATGCGGTCTTTTATTGAATCAAGGTTTTCTT
>Ga0207068_1060_pt1 | contig 33054 bp, 32 predicted proteins | sample Alteio_BWMinCont_23_FD_153475 | JGI IMG/M metagenome (GOLD analysis project Ga0207068, IMG submission 153475) | Enriched cells from forest soil in Barre Woods Harvard Forest LTER site, Petersham, Massachusetts, United States -... | ecosystem: Environmental > Terrestrial > Soil > Temperate forest >... | reverse complement strand
GTAATAACCATCTTCAATCTTTAACAGCTCCTGGTGCGTGCCCATTTCTTTGATCTCACCATGGTCGAGCACAATAATTTTATCGGCATTTTGAATGGTTGACAGGCGATGGGCAATTACAATAGCCGTGCGGCCCTGCATAAGCTTGCTGATGGCGTTTTGAATAAGTATCTCTGTCTCAGTGTCAACTGATGAAGTAGCTTCATCCAGCACCAGTATAGTGGGGTTATAAACCAGCGCCCTGATAAACGAGATCAGTTGCGCCTGCCCTGCAGATAGGGTGGCCCCCCGTTCCATCACATTATAATCATAGCCACCGGGCAAACGCTCGATAAATTCATGTGCGCCTACATCTTTGGCGGCGGCAATAACCTGTTCGCGGGTAATGGCCGGATTGTTTAAGCTGATATTATTGCCGATGGTATCCGTAAATAAAAAAACATCCTGTATAACCGTGGCTATTTTGGAACGCAGGTAATTTACATCGTAATCCCTGATGTCGTGGCCATCAACCAACACATTGCCTTTGGCAATTTCATAAAAGCGGTTCAGTATGTTTATCGTTGATGATTTGCCTGCCCCGGTGGCGCCCACCAGCGCAAGGGTTTTGCCTGGCATCACATGAAAATTAATGTCCTTTAATACCCAGTTTTCATCGTTATAGGCAAACCAAACATGTTTAAATTCTATCTCACCTGATAAAAGCGCCGGTTTTAATTTGCCGGTATTAACAGCCACTTCATCGGTATCCAAAACCTTAAATATTCTGTCGGCGCCCACCATGCCCATTTGCAGGGTGTTGAATTTATCGGCCAGTTGGCGGATGGGGCGGAAGAGCATATTCAATAGCACTATAAAACTGGTAATAACACCAGGTGTGATACCGTGTTGGTTGGCTGAAAGAAATTTCATTTGCTGGTCGGACAAAATACGTTTACATCCATACCATACCAGGAAAGCCATACAAATGGCGAATAATATCTCGACCACAGGGAAGAAGATGGAATAGTACCAGTTAGACCTTATGTTGGCATCCCGGTACTTTTTATTAACGCCTTTAAATTTGCGCATTTCCTGTTCTTCGCGGGCAAAAAGTTGTACAATGCTGATCCCCGAAATATGTTCGGCTAAAAAAGTATTTAATTGTGCCACCTGGGTACGAACCTCCTGGAAGGATGATTTTATGGCTTCTTTGAAAACATAGGTGGAAACGAGCAGCAAAGGCATCGGAATCAAAGTGATGAGTGCCAGTTTCCAGTCGGTGAACAGCATATACCCGATAACGGCTACAACGAGCAACAAATCGCCCATGATAGATATTAACCCTTCCGAAAAAATATCGGCAATAGTTTCCAGGTCGGATACCGTGCGGGTAATCAACATGCCGATAGGCGTACGGTCGAAGTATTTTAACCGCAAGCTGGTGATATGGTTAAAAATATCGATACGCAGGTCACGGATAACGGATTGCCCCAGCGAGTTGGTAAGGTAAGTTTGATAATATTGTGCGACAGTTTGGATGATAAGCATGCCTACCATTAGCTCCACCATAAAAAGCAGGCCGTTAAAATTATCTTTTAAAATATAATCATCAAGCGTTTTTTGGATTAGGATAGGCTGTGCTAACGCCGAAGCCGCCAAAAAAATGGTTAAAAATGCCGAAATGACAAACGTGCTGTTATAAGGTTTAACATAATGCATCACCCGCTTCAGCAGTTTCCAATCAAGCGCTTTTCCGGTTACTTCCGCCATTTATAATTATTGAATTATTGAATTATTGAATTATTGAATTATTTATTGGGTAATGGCCAAATTTAAATTTATAAATCCAAATAAACCTTTCGCCTTTAACCTTTTGCCTTTCACCTAATATAGTATTTCCGTTAAATACAGTCCACACGCAGGTACCGATGTGCCGGCATTGCTACGGTTTTTGCTTTCGATAATATCCTTTACGGCGTCTGGTTCAATTTCTTTTTTGCCAACCATTATTAACGTGCCAACTATTGCACGTACCATATTTCGCAAAAAACGTTCGGCAGATATTTTAAAAACGATGCCATCATCTTTAACTTCCCATTCAGCTTTTGATATTTTACAAATATTGGTTTTTACCTGCGTATTTGATTTACTGAAACAGCTAAAATCGGTATATTCCATAATGATTTTGGCTGCATTATTCATCAGGTCAATATCGGGGCGATCACGCAATTCCCAGGAGTAACCATTTTTAAAAGGGTCTTTATTAAAATGGATATTGTATTCATAAGTACGCTGGGTGGCATCAAACCTTGCGTGCGCTTTTTCAGCAACCGGGAATAGTCTTTTTACAGCAATATCTTTTGGGAGAATGGCATTTATGCTTCTAATAAAATTGTCTTTTTCGTCCATGGTCCATAACCGATGGTCGGTGTACCTCTCCAAATCAAAATGAGCGAAGAACTCACTGGCATGCACGCCGGTGTCCGTCCGGCCGCAGCCGGTGGTTTCTATCGACCGGCGCAAAACAACGGACAGTTTTTCATTCAAAACTTCCTGTACGCTGACGGCATTTTTTTGTATTTGCCAGCCATGGTAGTTTGTACCATCATAAGAAAGTTCAATAAAATAACGTTGTTTTTCAGTCACAGCGGCAAAGATAATGATTGTTGTAACGCCGGAATGTTATTATCATGCAATAATAATCAGGCTATTAAACTATAGCTAAAACAATTATATCTTTGCTAATAATTCAATACTATGTTACAACGGATACAAAGCATTTACCTTTTACTTGCCGGCCTTGCAATTTTCGCCCTGTTCCTTTTTCCATTGGTACACAATGTTAGTGTGGATGGCAAACTTTTAACCATTATGGTTACCGGCGTTTTCCAGGAGGCTAACGGCCAACTGGCGCATACTCAATTTTTTGTGGCTCTTACTGCAGCAACGGCGATAATCGGTTTAATACCACTGGTTATTATTTTCCTGTATAAAAACCGGAAGCAACAGATAGCCTTATGTTATAGTGCTATCCTTGTAATTATAGGTTATAGCTTTTGGATGTCGCAAACGGTAAAAGGGGTTATGGGCAGCGCACAAATTGATACCCATAACTGGGGAATAGGGCTTTTGCTTTCCTCCGTCAGTATAATACTCATCATATTTGCATTTAAGGCTATACAACGGGATGAGAAATTGGTAAAATCAGCAGATAGGCTTAGGTAGGTAAGTTTTTAGTTGATTAAGTTGGATTGGGTTGATTAAGTTGCATTTTTTTAACCTAATTAACCACTCACATAATCAACTCAATCAACCAATCCCCCTTAATTAAATCTGCCGTATCCGTCTATCTTCCTATACGGCTGGGCAAAAAAGTCACTTACTACCTGGTTAAACTGGTCTTTTTTGTAAATCGGTGTTGAATGCCCCGAATTAGGGATAATCCATAGGTATGAGTTGGGAATTGATTGCGCTATCAGCATGGTATGTTTCGGCTGTATCACATCATGATCGCCGCCGATTACCAGGGTAGGGCAGGTGATAGTGTGAAGTTGTTGAACTGTAATATGGGGTTCATAAGATAAAAGGTGCGCCAGCTTCAATGCATTCTTTGCCTCTGCTGATGGTGTTACCATCTTCTTGATAGTATCCTGTATTGTTTTGTTGTAGTTCATTGCCCATTTATAAACAAAAGGGTCAACAGCTGTACTATCCGGCCATAAATTAGCGCCCGTAACAGCCAGTTTTTTTACTTTATCAGGATGCCGGATAGCCAGTAACAAACCATTGATACCGCCGTCGCTCCAACCGATAACATAGCACGATTTTAACTGGAGTTTATCGAGCAATGCATTCAAGTCATCAGTCATCATTTCATAACTCAATGAATCAGTAGGGTCAACGGATTTTCCTTGTGCGCGGCTATCGGCAATAATTACCTGGTAGTTTTTAGCGAAATAAGGGATCTGGTAAAGAAAGTTATTGATTGAGCCTCCGTTGCCATGAATGATTAACAAAGGCTGGCCTTTGCCATAGGTCTCATAATACATTTTAAAGCCGCGGATATCGGCATATTTGCCAACCTCCGGGTTGCGGCCATACATGGTGGTATCAAATGGCGATTTACCTTGCTGGCCAAAGGATAGTTTGCAAATAATAGAAAGGATTAAAATAAAGACAAGCTTAAGTTTCATAGGTTGTTCTTTAAATGATATTGGTTAATTTTTGGGGGTCTTGTCGGGTATCAAAGATTGTAACGATTTCAATTATGTCATTTTTTTCTATAAAATATAGCATGTTATGCTTCGTGAGTACACATTTTTGCATCCTTTTTATCGGATCGACAAAGGGATAAATGCTGGTATTTTTAGATATTAATACACAACCTCATCAAATCTATCCATGAAATTGTTAGCCACGTTTATTCACCATTTACCTGTTAAATAACCTACCACAATGTCATAATCATCAATAGCTAATTTTGTAATGACAACTTTCTTAGCCATTTAACCCATACTTTTTGCGCATCCTGGCAGAGACCTCCGTCGCTGATTCATATAAACCTGCATCTGCTTGTTCGATACTTTTGGCGATCCTTTCCTTTCGATAGTCAGATAACGTATCCCATTCGCCAACATCAACCTGACTATCAAAATAATTGGTAACCAAGCCGTAAATTTCTTTTAGCTGTTTAGCATCAGCATGCTCAATTTTGTCTATCAATTCAATTTTTAGTGTCGCCTCTTCCATGTTTTCTATATTTTGCCATCACTTCTTCATGTGTTAAAACTTCACCTCTATCGGCCTCAGCCAAACTTTTTTCAATTTCTTCTTTTTCATTAGCGCTTATCTCATCCCACCAGTCCTGTCGTTGATCTTTTTCCATTGACAAACTTTTAAATCAAATTTAATAAATAAAAATTAACTCTTTAATCTAATTATCTAACCCCCCTCTTTTTCTCCTCAAAGTGTCATAATAACAATAAGTAAAATCAGCATTTGAATTGTAATTTAAAAACGCTACCTTTGCGCCCGATTTGGCGATGTTGCCAAGTTCGTTATTTAAATTCATGAACCCATTTATTGAACTGGGAATCCGTCATGATATTGTTAATGCCATCTCTGAGTTAGGATTTGAAAATCCTACGCCAATCCAGGAACAGTCAATTCCGGTATTGTTAACAGGCAGCAACGATTTTGTCGGATTAGCCCAAACCGGGACCGGTAAAACTGCTGCCTTCGGACTGCCACTATTAGAACTGCTGGACTTCGAAGAAAATTATCCGCAAGCACTTATATTGTGCCCTACACGTGAACTTTGTTTACAGATCACAAACGACATTAAAAATTACGCCAAAAAAATGGGCAACGTTCACGTTGTTGCTGTTTATGGCGGTGCAAGTATATCTGACCAATTGCGCCAGATAAAACGCGGTGTGCAAATTGTTGTGGCCACACCTGGCCGTATGCTTGATATTATCAACCGCAAAGCGATTGATTTTACCAAAGTTAAGTTTGTTGTATTGGATGAAGCTGATGAAATGCTCAACATGGGCTTCCAGGAAGACATTGACAGTATCTTATCTACCACACCCGAGGACAAAAAAACATGGTTGTTTTCGGCCACTATGCCTACTGAAGTACGCAGGATAGCCAAAAAATACATGAATGAGCCGTTTGAGCTTACCATGGGCGAAAAAAATACAGGCAACGTAAACATCGAGCACGAATATTATATCGTTCGTGCCCGTGATAAATATGCCGCTTTTAAACGTATAGTTGATTTTAACCCTGATATTTTCGGTATCGTATTTTGCCGTACCAAAATTGAAACACAGGATATTGCTGAAGCCCTTATAAAAGACGGCTACAATGCTGATTCTTTACACGGCGACCTTTCGCAGCAACAGCGCGATAAGGTAATGAAACGCTACCGCGACCGTAACCTGCAATTATTAATTGCTACCGATGTTGCAGCCCGTGGTATTGATGTTAATGACGTTACACACGTTATAAACTATTCATTACCTGACGAAATTGAAAATTACACCCACCGTAGCGGCCGTACAGCCCGTGCAGGTAAAACAGGTGTATCTATTTCTATCATCAACGCAAAAGAGCTTGGTAAAATACGCCAGATAGAACGCGGCTTAGGCAAGCGCTTTGTTAAAGTTGAGATACCAACAGGCTTTGATGTTTGCGAAAAACAATTATTTTCTATCGTACATAAAGTACATAGTGTTGAAGTTAATGAGCAGCAGATAGAACAATACCTGCCGCGCATTATGGAAGAATTTAAAGACATGAGCAAAGAAGAGTTTATAAAACGCTTTGCATCCATTGAATTTAACAGCTTCCTTGATTATTACAAAAATGCCCCCGACCTGAACGCACCCATTGAAGAAGGCCGCAGGTTTGAAAGAGATGGCGAACGTGCCCCCCGTGAAGGCGGCAACGCTGGTGGCGGAGGTAAATCAGAATATACACGCCTGTTTATAAACTTAGGTTCGGTTGATGAATTTAACCGCGGCGATCTGCTGGGTTATATTTGTAACCAAACCAAAATAAGCGGACGTACCGTTGGTAAGATAGATGTTAAAGGTGTTTATTCGTTTTTTGAAGTACAGCACAGTGATGTTGAAAAAGTAACTGCCGGTTTTAAAGATGCAGATTTTAAAGGCCGTCCCGTAAGGATAGAAATATCCGGCGAAGGCACCAGCGAAAGCCGCAGTGGTGGTGGAGGTGGTTATCCACGTCGCGAAGGCGGTTATGCCGGCAACCGCGAAAGAAGCGGTGGCGAACGCCGTGAAGGTGGCTATAACGGTGGCAACCGCGAAAGAAACGGATCGGCCGGTGGTGGTGGTTTCCGTGACTTTTCAGGCAAGCGCCGCGAAGACCGTCCCGAAAGACGCAGAAGGTTTTAGTTTAGTTTCATAATTTCCGTCCCCGGGCGGAAAAGTTTAGTTTAGTTTTGTTTACAGAGCCCTCGTTCCTAAAAGATCGGGGGCTTTTGTATTGGTGGGGATCAGAGATTGCTTTAATAAATTTACATTTCAAAATAGCAGTCTCACTGCTTCACTACCCACCAAACCGCAAATTGCAGCTAAAAAAGTGACGAAAATGGCAGTAGATACCCACCTGGAAACAGTAGGATTGTTATCTAAATTACCTGTGTTGGCTTTAAGCAGCATCGATGTTTTCCAACCTATAGTAGCATCAAAAAATCCAACTGCCGCAGCAAGTATTATACCTGTAACCTGGTCTGCTTGGCGGGCGCCGGCAAACCCAATTGCTACATAAATGATAAAAGACAGGGGAGCCAAACGAGCGTAATTAAAATTGAAGCGCCGTGACGCGATTGAAGATAGAGCATCAAGCACAAACACAATAAGGCAGCCAGCTAACAGGATAACGTGTACAGGTTTCATGTTCAAACTTTTAAGTTAATAATGCTTCAATCCGAAATCGTAATTCGTAAATCCCAAATCAATCCTCTCTGCTCAATATAAACCCCATCAAATCATGTATTGGCTGCTGGATGATTTTGCCAACATGGATGCCGTATTCCTTGCAAACTGCCTTCAGCTCATCTGCAAAAACATAGGCTATGGAGCCTACAAAATGGCATTTGTAGCGATGGTATTGCGGGTACGATTTTATATTTGTCTCAATAAATTCAACAATGCCTTTACGTAACAAGTTTTGGGCGTAATCAGATGGTTGTATAATGCTCAAAAACTTACTGAATGTAGCCAGGTACGAATTTGGGTTTGGCGTTTGATAAACATTTTTTATCACCATTTCCTTATCCAGGTGGTATTCTTCGTTAAACCTGGCGCTAATGTCACCAGGCATATTACCATATAAAAAATCGGTTATCAGGGCTTTGCCAAACCAGGTGCCTGCTCCTTCATCGCCCAAAACAAACCCCAGGCCGTGTTTGCCGGCATGTATATCGTCCCCGTCAAAAAACGAAATATTTGAGCCTGTGCCCAATACACAGCAAAAACCTTTCTCGTGCCCGCAAGTGGCATAAGCGCAGCCTAAAAGGTCACTATCTACGCTGATATACGATTTGTTGAAAAAGCTGCTGAGCGCATTCGAAACAATTTCGTGCCTGTCGGGGCTTGAGCAACCAGCGCCAAAAAAATATATCTCTTTAATATCACTGGCATAGGCTATCATATCGGCAGCCTGTTCCTGTAATATTTTAATAATTTCTTTCTCGGTTAAAAAGTAAGGATTAAGCCCGGCCGTCCTGAATTCCTTTGCTTCCTGGTTAGGGAGCGTAAGCAACCAGTCTGTTTTTGACGACCCGCTATCAGCCACTAATATCATGGACAAAGTTCTTCGAGTGCTTTTTGGGTAAGGGGTTTATGAATAAACTGGGTAATATATTTATTGTCTGTCGATTTCCTCATATCCACTGGATCAAGCGAGGAAGACAGCATAAATATTTTTATGCCTGATTTCTCGATGTCGAGTTTATCAAACTCCTCTAAAAACTCAAACCCGCCCATCAGGGGCATGCGGACATCTAAAAAAATAACATCCGGTTTTATAATACCATCGCGCAACGAAGCTATGGCTTCATTGGCCGAACGGACAACAGTTATGGTCTCAACAAAGTTGCTGCCTTCCAATATTTTACGCGTCACGAAATTATCTATATAATTGTCGTCTATCAGCAAGCAGGTTTTGAAGCAATTGGCCATTGAGTTCAAAAATAGCTTTTTAAACCAATTTAAAAAATATACTGTTTAAAATATAATTGATTTTTTCGATTACTGATTGTACACGCTGTATATCAACCATTTTACAAGATCATTATCCGCGCATAAACCGAAATTTTTATAAATTGCCCCGTTAAACAACTAATTAATTTAAAAAGCTGAATGAAACCTGTTAAGTTAGCCACCATCTTTTGTACACTATTGTTTTTTATGAATACAACTATTAGCAAGGCTGCCGAAGCTGTTCAAATTTCATATACCGTAACCTTCCCCGAAGCGCAGGCGCATTATGCTGATGTAGAAATGAACATATCAGGCCTAAAACAAAGCACTTTAGACCTAAAAATGCCGGTATGGACACCCGGCTCATATCTTATCAGGGAGTTTGCAAAAAATGTGGAATCGTTCAGCGCCGCTTCAGATGGCAAAGATATCGCTGCGCCTAAAATCAACAAAAATTGCTGGCGCATCAATACCGAGGGACTTTCGACGGTTACCGTTAAATACAGGGTATATTGTTTTGAAGTTTCGGTACGTACCAGTTTTGTTGATGCTTCGCACGGCTTCCTGTCAACCACGGGTATTTTTATCTACCCTGATAAAATGTTGCACCAGCCATCAACTATCCATATTATACCTTATACCGGTTGGACAAAAGTTTCGACCAGCCTGGATGAAGTAAATGGCGACCCCTTCACCCGTCATTCGCCCAATTATGATATTTTATTTGACTCGCCTATTGAAGTTGGCAGCCAGGATGTTTTTTATTTTGATGCCGCAGGGGTAAAGTATGAGGTGTGTATGGTTGGCGGCGGCAACTATGACAAAGAACGCCTAAAGGTTGACATGGCAAAAATTGTGGAACAGGAAACCGCAGTTTACGGCGAAAACCCTAACAAGCACTACGTTTTTATAGTGCATAATTATTTCAGGGGTGGCGGCGGTTTGGAGCATTTAAGCTCTACAACTTTAGGCGCTTCGCGCGATAACTATACTACCGAAGCCGGTTACCGCAACTTTTTAAGCCTGGTAGCACATGAGCATTTTCACCTGTGGAATGTAAAACGCTTACGTCCAATTGTGTTGGGGCCGTTTGACTATGATACTGAAAACTATACAACTGACCTATGGATAGCCGAAGGCTTTACTGCTTATTACCAGAACCTTATTTTAAGGCATGCTAATATGTACCCTGCCAGTGTTTTTTTAGAGGCCACTGCCGGTGATATTGATATGCTGGAAAATCAACCGGGTACTAAAATACAATCATTGGCCGAATCCAGTTTTGATGCATGGATAAAGGCGTACCGTCCAAATGAAAATTCTGTTAATTCAACGATATCTTACTATACAAAAGGTGCTATTGCGGGCATGCTGCTCGACCTGGAGATCATTAATGACTCAAAAGGGAAATACTCACTGGATGATGTGATGAAATATATGTATGATACCTATTACAAGCAGAAAAAACGGGGCTATACTGACGCTGAGTTCAAAGAGGGATTTGAAAAATTCGCAGGTAAAAACCTGGACGATTTTTATAACAAATACGTTTATGGGTTAACCCCAATTGATTACAACAAATACCTGGGTTATGCGGGTTATAAATTAACTGATGAACTGGCGGCAACCAACGATGCTACCCTTGGAATAAGCATCGCAAATAATAATGGTAAAAAAATAGTTAACGGCGTACTGCGCGGCAGCGCCGGCTGGATTGATGGTATTAATGTTAATGATGAATTAACAGCCATTGATGGCCAGCCTATAACCGATGTTGCCACCATGCTTAACGGTAAAAAGCCTGGCGATAAGATAACTGTGACCGTTAACCGCGATATGCTGCCCATTACGCTACAAGTTACTTTACTTAGAAATAATAGGGTAAAATATAAAGTTGAAGAATTACCCGGCGCAACACCAGGGCAATTGGTGGTAAGGAAAAAATGGCTGAAATTGGTTGATTAAGTGAGGGGTTGATTAAGTTGATTGGGTGAATGGTTGATTGAGTTTTTGTAATCAAACACAGTTGTCCTTAATTGCAGCTTCTTTCGGACTTTTCCGACTTCCGGACTATAACAGTAAACTACTCACCAAAACTGGCACAATTCATGATAGATAATTAATTATTAATTAAATGTCTATGTCATGAACTCCATACTGTACATAACATCATTCATCCTGATTGTTCTATGGGCAATCGGTTTCTTTTTATTTGCCCTGGGTAATTTTATGTATTTGATACTGGTTATTGGCGTTGCCGCATTATTTGCGGGCCTTATAAGACGGCCTACAGTAGTTTGATCACGCTCCCTTCTTTGCATTCAGGCTTTGCATCAACTGTCCATAAAGGTCGTCACTTGTAGCTTTTTGTGGTTTCATTTTCTTAACTGTAGCGCGTTTACCTTTTGATTTTGCCTGGATTATTTTTAAAAGTTCATCGTTGTAATCATCCTTGAATTTCGAGACATCAAAATGCTCGGCATATTGGTTAATAAGCGCCAGGCCAACGTCAAGTTCCTTTTTACTTACGCCTACATCTTTAGTAATATTCAAATCTTCAGTGCCCCGTATCTCCTGTGCAAAACGGATACGGGTTACCACCAAAACATTTTCTACAGGATGAACAATGCAAAGCGACTCCGTACTGCGTAAAACAAACCTTGCCAGCCCGGCCTTTTTTGACTTTATGAGGGCTTGAACCAATAGTGCATAGGCTTTGTTGTTTTTAGTGTCAGGTTCGGTATAGTACGAGGTTTCGTAATACATGGGGTTTACATCGGCGATATCAACAAAACTCTCTATCTCTATTACCTTACTTTTTTCGGGGGCCGCATCTTCAAAATCCTGCTCTTCCACTACCACATAATCGTCATTGATTTTGTAGCCTTTTACAATTTTATCATAAGGCACTTCTTTGTGTGTATGCTCGTTTACGCGCTGATAACGGATGCGTGCATGATCGCGGCTATCGAGCATATCAAGGTCGAGGGAACTGCTTTGTACCGCCGAGTATAACTTAACAGGGATGCTTACCAACCCGAAACCGAGTGAACCTTTCCAGATGGATCTCATAGTAATAGTTTTAATTATTAAATATAACCATTAAATGGGTGAAAGGGTTTTTAAGATAAGGCCATCACAACAGTAACCGGAAGTCAAACCCTTAGTGACTGTACTGTTTTAAGGACTATTTTTCTATAATCTCATTAACAGCGGCCCTTAGACATTATGCGGCCAATTAACCAATATCCCTCAAAAGTTCTTTGTTTTCTTCCATTGGTACGGTTGGTTCCGGTTGATGGTCGTAGTTGATCAGCGGCCTTAGCTTTGTCTCCGCGGGTATGTAATTTTCATCAGTGTTTTCATCATCATGATACAGCGTTTCATCAACACGGGCATAACTATAGCCTAATCTTTTGTTTTCTTCCTCGATAAAGGTAAATAAATCGCCCAGGCTTGAATATACAGCCTGTAAGTATTTAAAATTGGTTGATGTAAGGGCCTTCCCGGTATCTTCGGGACCTTTGCCAGGCTCGCAAAACTTAAGTTTGGTAATAATACCATTTATAAGTTCAACCTCAAATTGGCCTTCATTATGCCATTTAAGGTTATTTTTTATTTCTCTAAAGTGATCCATTTTGTGTAGTGATTTTTTTCATAGTAATATGCTGTAACAGACACGCTAATAGTGTTATACATAGGCGCTGTCCTTGCTTATGTATATCAATGGCTATGCCAAAATGATTGTGCGGAAATAAAACTTTGTTAACATTTATCGGGAATACACTACAGCAGTAATATCTTAAAGCTTTGCGCCTGTTATATCGTTTTTGTTTGGCATGAATAGTATATTTGTGTATATTAAAGGTACTATGACTGAACTTAAAACAAAACCAACAGAAATTACCGTTGAAGATTTTTTGAATAATGTCACTGATGAGAAAGTACGGGATGACTGTTATACAATTACCAGCTTTGCTTAAACCAACCAATAAGCTTTAGTTCAAACATGCCGCAAGCAATCCTAACCATATTATGGATAATTTTTTATATGATCTTATCCGTTTTTATCACGTATCTTACGATAAGAAGTTTTCAAAAAAAAGCCAATTCGAACCGGCTATTTGCTGAAAAAATGAACGTGTATTTAGATATTTTTGTAAACTTCCTAAAACGTAAAAAGTAATCAACGGAATCCAAAAATCAGCTAAATCAGCGGTTCAGACTACTTCACCCCATATTTTTTTGCTATCTCCGGGTACACAACATTCATATAGTCATTAGCATTGCCGCTGCGGTCGAAAATGCCTTCCCAGCTGTTTAGGGGCTCCCATATAAATGAGCCTACGGCTTTGCCGTTTGGTACGTTAAATGCGATATCGTTTACCTGCCGTTTAAGTTCCGAATATTCGGCAACCATAACCTGCTGAGGATAACGTTTGGCAAGGTCGGCCATGTTGTTTTTGAGGTCGGCTGGGGTACCATGCCATTTGGGGTAATAGGATAAGCCGATCACATCAAAAGGCACATTGCGTTTTTTCATATTATCTAAAAAGAACCTTGCCTCGGCATTTTGGCCACCCAAAGCAATATGCAGCATTACTGTGGTGGTTGGACTAACCGTCTTCACCGCTTTTACACCCTGGTATATCAGTTGTGCAAGGCTGTCAAGATTATTAATAGCGCCATCAGGCCATACCATGCCGTGGTTAATTTCGTTGCCTACCTGCACCATATCCGGCGCAGTGCCCTGCGCTTTTAGCTGCTGCATTACATTAACCGTATAATCGTAAAGCGATTTTTTAAGTGCGGTGAAATCTTCTCCCACCCATGCGGCAGGTTTGTTTTGCTGCTGTGGATCGGCCCAGTAATCGCTATAATGAAAATCAAGCAGAAACTTCATGCCGGCAGCTTTTATGCGTTTTGCCATTGCCATGGTATGTGCCAGGTCGCAAAAACCCTGCTTCGGCGAGTACCCTTTTGGGTTTGCAGGTTCATTAAATATCCGCAGTCGTATATAATTAAACCCATGCGCTTTCATTATCTCTATTGGGTCGCCCGGTACGCCGTTATCCGAAAACTTAATACCCCGGCTTTCCATTTGCGGCAGGAAGGATATATCTGCCCCCAATATTTTATCGGTAACCTTTTCTGGCACATATTTATCATGGGTAACTACGTGGGCAATGCCCGGTTGTACGGTATGTATCTCTGTCGAGCCTGTCCATAAGCTATCGGCCTTAGCCTCAAACTTAATTTTACCAAGCGTACGCCCGGCCTGTAACATAACCCGGCAACTGCCTTTGATATTAACCTGCCAGGTAGTATCGGTATGCGGGATAGCCGAAAAATCGCCGGCATCCATTATATTGGTTATACGGGCATCACCTATTATATGCAACGTAACCGGGATATTCGCTGTTGGTACGGTATCGCCCTTGCTGTCAATAATTTTTATGCTGATCAAGGCCTCATCCTTGCCGTTGGCAATCATGGTAGTTTTATACGGCGTAACCTGGAGTTCGTTAGGCACACCCGGAGGTTTTGGCTTTCTCCCGCGTTGTGCATTAGCAGCAGTTAAACCTGATAATATTAAAACTACAATAAGCAAACAGCTTTTTAGCTGATGGCGGGTGATGGTTTGCATACTTTTTAACATGACGTTACAATTGGTATGCTAAAGGTATAATTTAAAAATGTATGGTTGACAATTAATTTACTAACGGATTGGTTTATATCTTATTTTTTACAAAGGCGTAATGTAAAACTTGCTAAATAGCTTCCGCAAATTGCATGGCGCATATTTACTCACCCCGACTACGGTTCGCTGTTCGACCCTCCGACGAGTCGCAAAGAGGGTGAAAAATAATCTTCTAATCCCTCTTTACCGCTTGCGGAAGAGAGGGTGGTCGAGCGAAGCTAAGACCGGGTGAGTAAACTATACAAGCGATATTAGCGCTAATACACAGCGATGTTATAACTCAACCCGGCATCGTTATTGTTATTTCTCATCCGCCATTGCGGCAACAACCTGCAAAAACCATGCAGCATGCGGTATCCATTGTTCCGTCCAGCGCCACTCGTTGCCTTTATCTTCGGTTTTAAAATCGATACCACTGCCATCCCCATTGCCTTCTTTGCCGGTTATACCGTTTGATATACCGCCCCTTTCGCTGCCATGCCCAAAGTTTGAATGCATGTACGGCACGTTATTCCTGCCAAAGCCATACATAAAGCACATGGAGTAGGGGTTACAGCCCAATACCCACGATACCTGCTGCGATGCAAATGCCGCCAACGGCGCTTTTACGCCCCAGTTACCTTGAGAAGGGTAAACCAGTTTACCGCCAACCAATGCCGCAGTAGCCAACGAGCTTAAACGTGCATCTTCACCCTGCCACCACCAACCGGTTTCGTTGTCATGCGGTATAAAAAAGCCATCTTTCACAGCCCCTTTATATAAAAATGTTTGCCGGGCATAACCAAATGGGTTACTTACTTTATTGGTTATCGCCAGATTGTAATCCAGCGCTTTTTTTATGGTTGATAATGCCGCAGCCCGCTGTGCCGGGTCTTTTTCCTTAGTAAGATAGCGGGATAAGGCCACCACCGGCAGCCCTGCATCACTGGCATGCCAGTAAGGGCGGTTGGCATCGTTGGCTATAAAATAGCCTGCGGTTGTCATTCTTTTATTTAGCTTTTGGGCACGTTTCCTGGCCTCATCGCGGTAAAGAGGAGCATCGGTTGCTATCCAAAGCTCGGTAGCCGCCATGAGGGCGCAATAGTCATCTATGATGTTTTCCTTGCCGTCGTCATCATATTTGGTATTGTACTTCAGCAGGTGAGCAAATGCGCGTTTTGCGCCATCAAGATACTGCTGCGAGGTAAAGTCCCCATTCTTTTTCCATTGCGAAATACGGGCCAGGGCGGCAATTGCCATACCGCCGCCTTCGCGGAAAGCGCATTGATACTCATCGGTAGTAACGCTATTGGCATGCAGGCCAACTATGCGCCGGGCATTAGGGTCTTTATTAAAATAGCTAAAAACCGTCATATAAAAATAGCCTTTCTTTGATAGCGACCGCATCATATAATCGGCGCCGTATATAGCCTCGTTATCCAGGGAATCTTTCAGGTTCCATTTTTTTAATAAACCCGGTATGGCCTCCGAAGCGCTTACCATTGACCATACCACCAGCGGCGTTTGCTGTGGCGACATAAAATTAGCATAGGCCAGGTGCGAAAAGTATTTACTTACATCGCCCGATGCATCGCACCAGCCGCCATGCACATCAACCGTAGTGTCGCTGCCTATCAGGTGCATATGCGCGTCGGCGGCCAACTCGGCCGGCGTATTGGCGCGTTGTTTATTATAGTAGTGAATGATGGACGAAATGGTAAGCTTCGCCAGCGCATTATCCTCAATTTGAAAAGGTGCCGAAAAGGAGAGCGTGCCGCCAGTTAATAAGCCGAGTGCATACTTCCCCGGTTTATTTAATGCAGAAAAATCGGCCCTGTAATAGGTTTTGCCCGCTGCCCAGTCGGCAATAGTTTGCGCTGAGTCCAATGTTCCGGTAAATTCAGCATGCCGGGTATCAACCCTGAAAATGCTGAAAGTTGTTTTTCCACTTAGCGGCTGGTCAACCCCGATCACCGCAATTTTTGGCCCATTGCTATCATAACCAACCTGGTTGGCATAAATTACAGGTTGCGAAAAAGCAACAACTGACAGCAATAGAAATGTAAAGCTTAAAATAATTACCGGTCTCATAATTGTTGTTCTTTAATATCGCGTAAAGCGTAAATTAATACTTAGCTTTTGATGTCCTTATAATTAGGGAAAAATATCCTTTTTTAATGTTCTCTTACCCTCTTTTTTGCTTGGTGGCTGTGGGACAACGTACATTTTTTTCAGCAAATAAGTATGGCAAAAAGCCCAGTCTACCTCAATAATTTATTGGCTGCCAATTATTTGTTTTTATTTTGGTATCAAAGCTCATATAAAGCGTTAATGCGTACGCTATAGCTGCTATGGCCTGGCAGATACCTTCGGTTATTCCCTTTTTCAATTCATTTATGTTTTCATGGATACGCCTGGGCTTAAAGTTTAAAAGCTTTTTAATATTATAGGCAATGGCGGCCATAGTTAGACATTTATTTGCCTGATCAATTCCCCTTGAATTGACCTTTTTTATTGCATGATAACCGACAAGTGTACCTATCACTGGTTCAACAGTGCTTTGTCGTTTCTTCATCAGGCGGCTGGCTTTTCGGGTTTGCATCCGCGTATGCATCCGTTCGAAATAGGGCCTGTATATGGTCTCATTTATCGCCATCTCTTGTTTATTACCTATACAGGTATCTTTAAACGGGCACCCCTGACAGTGCTTTTTGGTTAGCCGGTAACGCTTTTTTTCAGCATAAGTGGCCAGATAAGTTAGTTTGTTGCCGTTTTTACATTCATAGTAGTCACCTTCAGCATGATAGATAAACCCTTCGTGCTCATAATGGAAGCTGCCCGTGTTGGGGATATATCCTGTGATCCCCATTGCTTCAAGTGTTTTCAATGCCTTGCCACTGCTAAATCCCGTATCAGCAACCACTTCTTGTAACTCAATATCATTTTCCTTTAAATTACTTTCCACTTGTGCAACCATGCCCGGTAAACATTGGTTATCTTTTTTGTCAGCAGAATAGGCTTGTACATGGGTAATCATGTGGCTGGCAGTATCCACGCTAATCTGTCCAAGATAATTTAAATCAGGCATTTTGCCCTTCTTGGTGGATAAACGTGCATCAGGGTCCACTGGGCTAAAATGCGTTTTAGCCGTGGGATGGGACTTTTTTTCAGCATCTGTGTCTTTTTTCTCATCATCCTTCTTTTTGCTATCTGATTCAACTGTCATAGCTACAGGTTCTTCTTCGTTTTCGTCAAGCTCCCTGCCATAACTATCAGCATCGGCTAATATTGCCTTTTCCTGCATACTGTCCATTGCTGCATTTGCTTTTATATAAACACTATCAATTGCTTGTCTTCTGCCCGAAACCATGCCATTTAAAATACATAGTTTTAACACTTTTTTGAACAATTCTTTAAATACATGTTCACCATATAGCTTGCGGGTCCTGCTTAATGTGCTATGGCAGGGTAAGGCTTCCTCCAGGCTATAGCCGATAAAATAACGAATATCCAGGCGCAAGCGCAGTGTATCAACGATTTGCCGGTCGCTTCTCATGTTCTCCAGGTATCCTGCCAGTATCAATTTCATAAAAACCACCGGATCGATGCTCTTTTGCCCCTCTTTACCATAATATCGCGCTGTTGCATCATAAAGAAATCTAAAATCAATTATCTCGTTTAAGCGCCTGTAAAAGTTATCTGCCGGTACATGGTCAGATAACCGAAAATTAATGAATAGCTTTTCCTGATAGTTTTTCTTGCCTTGCATGCTCTAATATACTAATAATCAATATATTAACATAATTTACTTATCAACAATCTCCCTCGCTTTAGTTGTCCCACAGCCACCTTGCAAAAGAGAGGGTGGTCGAGCGAAGCAACGACCGGGTGAGTAAACTCTGCGCCCGGCTTTAGCGCCAATGTGTTAGCGTAATGCATTAGTGTTAATTCATGGTGCACAATCTACTCACCCCGACTACTCCGCCTTTAGGCGGATGGTCGACCCTCTATTCGGCAAGCCGGAAAGAGGGTAAAAAAGCCATTTTCTTAACTAAATGACTTAAGACTTCCGACTTTCGACTCAAGACTTAGAACCGCTCAACCACACCACTGTTTGCTCCGATACATGCGCCTGCCCTATAATATCCCTGTACAATTCGGGCCTCCTTGCTTTGCGGTACCGATAACCGCCTGCTTTTGTAAGTTTGTCGGGGGTAATGGTCGCTATCACGATGTCATTATCCAGCTTCCGGCATTCGGCAATAATATCGCCATAGGGGTCGAGGATCATAGAGCAGCCGTTTTTCAACTGCTCGCCATCCATCCCTATAGCATTGGCAAAAATGGCATAAACAGCATTGTCATAAGCTCGTGAAGGCAGCCATTTCATCAGCCATTCGCGCCCTTTCAATCCGTCGAATTCGTGGCGGAGGGATGTTGGGTCCAGTTCCCTGTTATTCCATAATTTGGGGTCAACAAACCCTGCGCCCGGCCTGGTTGAAGGGGTACACATGGTTACGTGCGGCATAAAAATAATATCAGCGCCAAGCAAAGCCGTAGCCCTTACATTTTCAACAACATTATTGTCATAGCATATCAATATGCCGCATTTCCAGCCATAAAGGTCGAAAACAACATATTCATTGCCTGGTGTTATATGAGCGTTGATAAACGGGTGCAGCTTCCTGAATTTGGCAACAAGGCCGGTTTTATCAACGCAAACGTAGGCTTTGTAAACCTTTTCGTCCGCATCCTTCTCAAAAAGACCAGCTAAAACTACGATGTTATTTTCGCTCGCAATTTGCTCCAAATGTTTTATTGAAGGCCCGTCCGGGATAAATTCGGCAAGGGCAAGCATTTGCTCACGCGAAAAGTTTAACGCAAATGAATACCCGGTTATGGAGCATTCATGAAACGCTATAACATCGGCGCCCTCGCTTGCAGCTTTTGCCGAAAGTTGGCGGATAGTTTCAAGATTATAAGCCTTGTCGCCGCTTTTATGTTCAAACTGGGCTGTTGCAATTTTCAGGTTTTCCATCTGGTTTTCTCCCGGGTACCAGGATTTTAATTGTTTGCTAAAGTAAGTTTTAGACATCAATTTAACGGCATTTTTCAAACCAAAATCAAAAATTATGAGGAGATATTTTAACCATTTTCCATTTTTATCACGTGCTAAACGTATTTAGGGTGTGATAAAAAATCCATTTCCGAAGGCTAAATGCGTTTAGGGCGTGATAAAAAAATCAATTTTGAAGGCTAAACCCATTTAGGGCGTGATAAAAAATCCGGTTTTGAAGGCTAAACCCATTTAGGGCGTGAGAACAATTAGATGTATTTTTTATGTAAACGACTGTAAATTAAGCAAATATACAAAAAACAGTAAAAAATAGCAAGTTTTTCGCACGCTTTTAAGCGTTGAGGATTATTTTAGGTTTTAAACACCTTCTATCTCACGTCTCAAATCTCGTGTCTCACATCTCTCAAACAAACTGGTATTGCAAGATAGCCACAACATAAGACGAGGTTACCTTTATGTTATGTTTTAGGTGCAAGGGTACCTCCAAAAAATCACCTTCGCCTAATTTAAACAGCTTGTTACCAACTGTGCATTCGCAATGGCCTTTCAGAATCAAGAAGCTTTCCAGGAAATCCTCATGATCTTCTTCGGGCACATCCATATTGGTAACCACCAGCATTTGCTGATAATGATCGTCATTCCTCACCACGTTCAATGTAAAATCATCCGTCGGAACATCGGGTACCAGGTACGCTAAAGTTTTTAACCAGGCTTCGTGGTCCGAGTTTTCGTCAATCGGCGGTAGGTTGTTAATATCAAACACAACTTCATCAAAACCCAATGAAGCCAGTATTCTTTGTTTAATATGAACGCTGGGTTCTATAGCGCCGGATGCAGCGAGTTTTTCCGTTGCCAGTTCAACAGCGGTAAGTTCCGCCTTAACTTCAGGATAAAGCATGGTCATCTGGATCAAAAATGCCTGGTCTTCTTCATTTAGCAAACCCAGGCAATATTCTTCCAGCACGCCGCTTTCTATATATTTTTGTACATCCATTTGTTAAGTACGGTTAACTCTTGTTCTTTAACCAATAACTCGTATTATTATTGTGTTGCTACCAGTTACGGAAACAGCGGCTTCAAAGTTTCAAGAAAAATTACCGGCCGGGAGTTTTTGTTTTGTAATACAAAGATAATCAATACCGACGGAACAGGCAAGCTGTAGTGCCTGCATTCAGGGCAGCCGCATTGAATGAAGGCCCGAGAGGGCCTGAGCGCACTGTTTCAGGATTTTTTTATAAACAGGAACCTCAACTATTTCGGGATTAACGTTATGATTGTTCAAAATAAGATTTACTACCTTTAGCTAATTCATTTTATTTGCTGAAAATACTGTATTTGCAGCTTATTAAAACATAAATTAGTCGCAGGTATAAATTAGAAAATGAAATTCAGGATAGCCCGCCATACTACAGACCTTAACCGTATCATCGATTTTTACGGCAGGGTTTTGGGCTTAACAGTTTTGGGCGACTTTAAAGATCATCACCACTATAACGGCGTTTTTTTAGGCATCCCCGGCGCCGACTGGCACCTGGAGTTCACTGTATCCTATGCATCCCCCAAACATCAGCCCGATGACGACGACCTGCTGGTATTTTATGCATCCTCCCTTGCTGAATTTGCCGAAATTAAAAAGCGGTTTATTATTAATAATGTTAAACATGTTAAGCCCCAAAACCCTTATTGGGAAAAAAACGGGATCACCTTTGAAGATCCCGATGGTTACAGGATCGTAATCTCGGTGATACGTAGCTTGTAGTTTCTAAATTCGAAGTCAAAATCTCAAATTAGGAGTGTTCGAAAGATTTTTAAAAAGCTGTGGCAACGTGCGATTCCTTCCTTGGGGTTTAAGTTTACCCATAAAAATGAGGAGCATAAGTTACTTTGTTAATGAAAATTCGGCTACCACCAGACGTTCCTATGGAACGTAAAAGCATTTTTTTCACCTGTTTATACCAACCAGGTGTCCCGACAGGAGACTTTTTTTGTTCTTTCATCCCATCGGGATGTTTGGTTGGTAGAAAAATGATGGGTTACATATACGCTCCATAGGAACGTTTGGTGAAATTGACCATTATATCCATCTAAGCAAGTTTTATGGGTAAACTTAAACCCCTTGGAGGGAGTTTTGGCGGCAATTCAAATCTTTCGAACACTCGTAATCTCAAATCCGGAAAATCCCCCAAATTATTTCCAATTTACCGTAGCGTTGTATTTTTTCTTAAAATATAAGTAAAAACTATTTGTAAAAATCCCTATAAAAGGTGATTGACCGCAATGTGCAAAGGTTGTAGTTTTAATAAGTTTTAATTGCCAGCATTAATGCTGCCAAATTATATTTTATATGAACAAAATACCCTGTAATTACATCAACTTCCGGGCAGGTTTTAATAGCACTGGTGCTTGTTTAACAGTTTTTTCACCATTTACTAATAAAAAATAATATGTTCATATGATTGACCCCCAATAAATTAAGTGACAGTTTTACTGTAAGTAATTGTGCTGACTATTTAAGGAGCGGCAAACCTCCTGAAATTGATTTATAACGGCCGGCAAACTAAAGTTGTTACAAAACCGGTAGCCAGGCCACACAAAATATTGAGTAGTTACACGTGTACATTCAGGTAGTTTTACGCTTGTGCCAGCCGTGTTTTAAAGGTTATTTTGCCTGATATTCAAACGCTTACTTAAATAAACAATAGTGCATCGACAATAATTATAACCGCGAAAAAAGTTAACCACAAAAAACAATAACTCAAAATTAGTATCATGAAAACAATTTATTTTTTTGCATTTACTGCACTCGTGCTCATTTTTGCGTCGTGCCGCAAAGATGCCAGCAAACCTGCAAATGTAGATAATGGGTCGATTACGCAATCCGAAACTTCTTTTATTACCACAAGCACAGGGAGCATCCTTTATATCGGCAGTACCCTTCCAAGTCTTTCTTTGGGCGCTGTCGGGAACTTTTACCTTGATGTAACCAACGGGATGGTTTACGGCCCCAAAACAGCTACCGATTGGGGGAAAGGCTATCCGTTAAAGGGGCCTATCGGGGATACCGGGCCAGCGGGAGCAGCCGGAAGCAAAATATACAGCGGCACTGGTGCGCCGGATCCAACACTTGCAAATGTTGGCGACTATTACCTGGATAAAGCTGCCAGTATGTTGTACGGCCCAAAAACAGCAACAGGATGGGGGACGCCTCTGAGCATTTTAGGTCTGCAAGGCCCGCAGGGACCAGCCGGACCGCAGGGCCCGCCAGGAAATGCCAATGTATTGACTACCGTATTCACCATTACCAACAGCCAGTGGTTATGGAATTCGCAGTATGAGTTTCAGACAAGTCCATCAAGCTATACTGAATACTTTACCAGATATTGCGATAATTCAGTGCCTTCCATTACACAAAATGTTTTGGATGATGGTATGGTGCTGGTTTACTTTACGCCAAATACGAGCAATAACACTAATCAATGGGCGCCATTACCTTATGAGTTTACGGATGGCAGCGGCAACTTTAATTACGAAATTGCCTATGAAACCAATGTAGGCACAGTAAGATTACATTATTTCTTTGTTCAGCTGGTGGCATCGGCTACTATACCCGTACTGTCTACTTATACTATATCGACCTATAGCTTCAAAGTGATTGCAGTAACAGGTACGTTAACCGCAGCGTTAGGCAAGAACCACATTAAACTGACCGATTACCAGGCAGTAAGCAGGTTTACCGGCGTATGGCAACAGGATAAATAATATCATTAAAGTTTTTTATACCTATGGAGTGCGGCCGTTGCGGGGATAACCTGCAGCGACCTTTTTTATTTATTGACCCGATTGGCGCTGCCATTAAGTTAAGAAGTTAATAACGAACGCCGAATTTTGAACGCTGAATGCCGAAGTAAGAAATTTTGAAAACCTATATTCAAAATTAATCTGATAGGTTGTAGGGTTAGGGTGGGTTAAAAGGAACTGATACGCTGATTAACGTGTTAATGTGCCGCAGCAAAATCAGGTATTTTCCGCATGGCAAATCAGGTAGTTTTACGGTTATAAAACAGCTTTTTATTTTATTCCTTTACATTGTTAATAAAGGATTTGGGTTTAGTTAGTTGGTGGCCGTTGCAGTTAATTATGCAGCGGCTTTTTTTATTGCCGTGTGACAAATTTCGCACTTTAATCATTTATAAATAAAAGGGCATCGTTAAAAAATGCATTGTTGCTGTTAAAATTAATTTGCCTATACCAGCCCGGGTAATATAAAATAATATGTTTTGTGCCGTTTACGTGCCTCACTTAATAAACTCCTATGATTGACAGCCAATAAATAAAATTACAGCTTTGTAATCAATTGCAACGCTCATCCTGTACGCCCGTTTTGAGTTTAGGCTTAAGCAGCAGGATAGGCTGGGGCAGTAAATTATTACCTATTAGTAGCCGTTGCGGGGGGGGCCTGCAACGGTTTTTTTATTAGGGTATGGATAGGTAAGATTTTGACATTCTCTTGTGTTTCTTTCACCTTTCCCCTTTCGCCTTTCACCTTTCGCCTTTCGCCTTTCTGCTTTCCCCTTTCACTTTTCGCCTTTTACCTTTCACCTTTCCCCTTTCGCCTTTCACCTTTCACCTTTCTGCCTTTCTGCTTTCACCTTTTCCCCCTACCTTAGCGCAAATGATTTTCGATTTCCGTTTAAAGGTATTTTACACAGTAGCGCAAAGGCTAAGCTTCACTAAAGCTGCGGCCGAACTATTTATTACCCAGCCTGCAGTTACCAAACATATCAAAGAACTGGAGCAGCAGTTGAATGTACAATTGTTCAGGCGGAACGGTAACAGCATTGTGCTAACCACCGCCGGGAAAATACTACAGCAATATGCCGAAAAAATATTCCATACCTATACTGAGCTTGAAAATGAGCTGGCGCAGCTGAATAATATAGAAGCCGGCACCTTGCATATTGGTGCAAGCACAACGGTGGCGCAAACCATCCTGCCAAAAATATTGGCGATATTTAAAAAAACCTACCCGGCCGTTAATTTTACTTTCATCCAGGGAAACACCGATGTAATAACCCAATTGGTATTAGCCGAAAAAATTGATATCGCCATTGTTGAAGGCGCGGCCCATCATCCGCAGATAGCTTACGCCCCATTTGCCAAAGATGAGATCGTACTGGTAACGCGCGCCAATAACCAGTTATCAAAAAAGCCGGAGATCACACCCAAGCAATTACTAAATATCCCACTGATACTGCGTGAAGCCGGCTCGGGTACGCTTGATGTCATCTTTAGCTCACTTAGCAACGCCGGTGTCAATCCAAAAGACTTAGATATAGAAATACAATTAGAAAGCAGTATCGCTATAAAACAATACCTGTTGTATTCAGATACCGCTACTTTTCTATCCATCCAGTCCGTTATCAGCGAATTAAAGTATAACGAATTGAGCATCATTGAAATAAAGGGCCTCGAAATTTTCCGCACCTTCCAGTTTATTCAACTACACGGCAAAAACTCCAAACTCATCGATCTTTTCAAACGTTTTTGCCTCGCCAATTATAACTTAAAGTAATCGGCAATTACTATTTATCATTTGCGCCAGGTTATAATAACCAGTAGGTTTGGTCATTAAATAATGGTTAGTTTATTTGGTTGAATATGAATCGTTTTCAATCACTAATTCACTAATTCAATAATTCAATAATTAATGATAACTACTGATATTTGCATAATAGGCGCCGGCCCCGTAGGTTTATTCGCGGTTTTTGAAGCAGGATTATTAAAAATGCGCTGCCATTTGATAGATGTATTGCCACAGGTGGGTGGACAGCTTTCCGAAATTTACCCTCAAAAACCAATTTATGATATTCCCGGCTTCCCAACTATAAATGCCCAACAGCTTGTTGATGGCTTGATGGAGCAGATAGAACCCTTTAAGCCCACATTTTCATTAGGCGAGCGGGTGAACGAATTGCAGCAACTGGAAGATGGATCATTCATTATCCAAACCAGCGATGGCACCGAAGTACATAGTAAAGTGGTGGTAATAGCCGGCGGGCTTGGTTGTTTTGAACCACGCAAACCCGCTATTGATAATTTGGAGGCATTTGAAGGCAGGGGAGTAGCCTATATGATAAAAAATCCTGAAGCCTATCGTGGCCGCAAAGTGGTACTGGCAGGCGGCGGTGATTCAGCACTCGACTGGACGATATTTTTAGCTGATATAGCTGAGGAAGTTACCCTGATACATCGCGGCGATACCTTTCGGGGGGCGCCTGATTCTGCCGAAAAAGTTTTTGAACTTGCCAAAGAAGGCCGTATTAACCTTGTGTTGCAGGCCCATATAAAAGCCATTAACGGCAACGGCCATTTGCAGGAAGTGCACATAGTTGACAAGGACAATGAAACCAGTACAATCGCCGCCGACCATTTGATCCCATTATTTGGCCTCACACCAAAACTTGGCCCGATTGCCGAATGGGGGCTTAATGTAGATAAATCGGCCATTATGGTTGATGCTTTAGACTACAGCACCAACGTAAAAGGTGTTTATGCCATTGGCGATATTAATATTTATCCCGGTAAGCTAAAGCTTATCCTCTGCGGTTTCCACGAGGCTGCATTGATGGCCCAAAGCGCATTTAAACAGGTTTACCCTGATCAAAAATTAAGCTTTAAATACACTACCGTTTACGGCGTAACAGCGTTTTAGGGAGGAGGTAAAAGGCAAAAGGTAAAAGGCGAAAGGTAACCTTTTCTTATCACTCCCCCTCTTTAGCCTTTTACCTTTACCCTTTCGCCTTTAACCTTACTAATATGATTACTTTAACTATTGAAGATAGAAACGGACACCGCGAGCCGGTAGAGATTCCCGAAGGCATCAGCCTTAGCCTGATGGAGGTTTTAAAAGCATCAGATCATAATATACTTGCTACTTGCGGCGGCATGGCGCTTTGTGCAACCTGTCACGTACAGGTACTTGAAGGCCCCGAGCAATATTTCCACCCATCAGACCTTGAGCTTGATTTGCTCGATACCCTGCCGGATGCGGGCTATGATAGCCGTCTGGCCTGCCAGTTAAGGATAAGCGAGGATATGGACGGGATGGTATTCAGGATAAAGGGGGAAGAATAAACCGTGGAATCAAACTTCGCAGGTTTGACGATCTTTAAATTGCAGCTGCAAGTTTACTTATGTCACTATCTACAATTAACTGATCTTCAGGTTTAACCGGATAATATTTATTTAAAAGCATCTTTATCAATAAATAACTTTGGGTAGATTGTACAGGAGGCGAAGCCAGTTCGTCGATAAGTAAACCCATCAATTTGTTTTTTTTTGCCTCATACTGGCTGATCATAAAATCAGAATTACCAAGTTGATAATGAAGCGAAATCAACTCATCCAATTTCTTGACATCTTCTATCAAGTCCATTAGCTTGTATATTTCAACCTTTTTCATCTATTCAAATTTACATATTTATTTCTAAAAATCCTTTTTTCAACTTATTGCCAATTCTATTTCTTCTTGTCCTGTTAAAATGGTTCATCCAATATGCCGCATCGGCCAGGTATAATGGATGATATTTATGATTAGGTGGATAGATACTGACAATATAAGCGTCAACCCCGAACGTATTTTGAGAAGCAGGGTGTTTATAATCTATTAGTTGATTTTTTAAGGCATCAATAACCGAAAAATCGATAAACGTTACAATGTCAATATCGTTCGGCTCAAATTTTTTTGAGGTAAAAGAGCCATCAACCCATTGTTTGAGGTTTTCATTTTTGCAAACTTCTTTAAGTGCATTTGAATAGGAAATATAATTTTCAAATAATTCCTTCCTTTTAGTTGTTTGGATATCAGTTACAAATACCTGTTCTAATTCTGAAATATCAGATTGAATATTACTATCCGGAATTAATAGACCAATAGAATTAAAATTAAGCATAGCAAAACACAGACATCGTAATTAAATCATTAAAGTTTAAATATCTATTTTGAAGCACCCTCACCAATTCGCCGGAAACGGGATATTCTTTACGCTCAGCGCTTTAAAATCTTTTATCTGGTAATCCCTGCCGGCATCATTATACATAAAAAATGGATCGGTTTTAAAGTGCTCATAATCAGCCATCAGTTGCTGTTTTAAGCCAAGTAGCCGGTTTTCATAAACAGCATCATACGCCGATGGGACGAGCATTAGCTTTTCAATATACCCGAGCAAATTATAACAGGTAGTAAATTGGCCGCAGGCAATTATACAAGCTTCGCTGTGTTGCTGCGTGGTATTTGCCTCGTCAAACCATAAAGTGGTGCCCATATTGAAGGCGGTTTGGGCAACAATTTGTATATCGCGACTTGGGTTTAAAAATGGCGTTGGCGGCGGGTTTTGTCTCCGGTAAAGGTCGCTGGAAAAGGCAAGATCATAAATGTGATTGCCTTTGCCGCGGTTTTTCCATTCAGGCGAACCGTAAAATTTATTATAAAGCAGCTGCCTTATCCTTTTCAAAAAGACACTCATATTCAGCAACAGCATAGAATCTATGCGAGCCTGCAGCATTTGTTTAAGCACTACAAGTGGTGTTTTGGTAAAATACCGCACCATTAATTGAATGATCTTTTCGGTAAACCCATTCGGCGATTTTGAAACCGCCGAAAGTTTTTTCTTTAATAACGAGACTACCCATAAAAATATCGCAGGAATAACAACGATTATGCCGCCAATGATATCTAAAACAGGGCAATGATAATAGAGCCCTAAACCAATAGACAGGGCCGCCAGGATAAACGCAATGGTCATCATCCAGTTTATACCTGTTAAGGTTGTGCCCGTGTGTTTAGGTTGCGGCGGTACCACATAAGGCGATATAAAATAACTGCCCACATCATTTACCAGCATAAAATCAAACGGACTAAAAGTGGTTTCGCGCCTGATGCGCCGTCCGTCGGCATACATCATACTTTGCAGGCCCTGGTTATCGGTAATGCCGCCATCCATTAAACCTAACTGCTTTGCGTCAATAAATTGCCTTTCTTTTTTATCGCCTGTTTGCGGTTTCAGTGTAATGGCATCTTTTAACTCATCTTCGGTTAAATAATTGTGCGTAAAATCATCAGGGAAAACAATGGGCTCAAACCCGCCCGGGAAACAGGACGATGCAGCCAGCGCATCGCCCAATTTTATTTTTTGTGCGGTTTCATGCGCTATAAAAATGTTCTCGTTGCCGTATTTATAATAAGGGTCGGTTGCCATATCCGGCACCAGTTTTATATCCTGCCTGAACGAAAGCCCGGTATAAAATTCAGTAGTATTAAAGCAAACTTCCTGCAGGTGCCCGCCGGCGTTATAAAGCGCCTGCAGGTCATGCCCCTCAAAAATTGCTTCATCATAGGCCATCGAAAACGCGTTGATTATGTTTCTCGCTTTCTTCGAACCCTTTTCCCAGCGTTTTTTATCAGCTAAAATTACCAGGGCCTTTTCAAGGATACGGTCGCTGGTAAGCGTTTCAAACAATTTAACATAAAACAACCCGAAAGCTTTACCCCTGGCGCTGTACAGGGCATATAATGTTGTGGGTATTGTGCCGCCTGATGCCGACGACATATAAGTTACCCGCTGTAAAAGCGTATTACCGCTAAGGGTATCTGCACCGTCAAATTTTATTTTGTTTAGGTAGGATAAAACACCCAATCCAAAAGAAGCAGCACGAAAGCCGCCGCCAGAAAATGCCAGCGCAATATTTTCAAAAGGTTTAATGGTGGCAACCTGCAAATAATCTTCTGCCGAGTTACCCTGTGGAGCAGCTTTTTCCATGTAAAAGGCTTTAAGGTTTATGGATATAAATTTAGGTAATAATTAATGATAAGTAAATAAATTGGAAATGTTTTTTGAATGATATGGCTTTTATGTTCACCTTTATAAGCGGACATTAAACAAGTTCTATAATATGAAAAAAATCATCCTGCTGCTTATTGTGGCTGCCCTTTTCCTCTCAACGAACCGCGTTCATGCACAAAGTGATTGGGTGAATTATAAAATCGATAGTAAGTTATCAGTTAAGCTTCCAAATCAGCCCGCCTCGGCAAACGGGGCAACAACGGTACAAACTAAAGATAGTTTAACTTGCTTTGTTATGGTAATAAACATGATGACCGCGGGCAAGATTGATTCGGCCACATTAGCCAATTTAGCCCCAACGGATGACTTCACTAATGGCATAAAAGCAGGTATGCTGGGGAAATTACCCGGAGCTACCCTGGGCGACGTTAAAACCGGTAAATGGAATGGCTATTATTGTTATAACATTGATGGATATACTTCTAAGAAGTTAAGGCTCTATTTTTACATCATAATAATAGGGGATGATGTTTATTGCCTGGGAACTATTTTTCCTGAAAAGTTAGGTGCCAAAAGCAAAGACGATTTTTTTAACTCACTGGCTTTGAATTAAAGGCATAGGAAAATCGTGTTTAATTGATTCAAATAATTTCCATCAAGGTTGCCTCACGTGTAGGGCGACCACAAGGGATCGCCCCTACGATCTTTTTTATTGCTATATGATAATATGTCGATTTTAATCCCGGATAAATTTTAAACAATATGTAGGGGAGACCCTTGTGGTCGCCCTTGGAGAACAGAATTATGTAAAGCCATTTTTCCTGATTAAAGGCGTATTACATTTGCTAATTCAGTATTTTGATATACATTTGATATATAAATCCTAATGTATATCAAACCATGAAAGAGAAAGATAATGACATTGCCAACAGGATTGCCTATATCCAAATTACCTTAGCCGCTATAAACGGCAAATGGAAGCTGCCCATCTTAATGTCGATGTATGGCGGAAAAAGCAGGTTCAGGGATATACAACGTAATATTCCCAAAATTACCACACGCGTACTTTCAAAAGAGCTGAAAGACCTTGAAGCGAGCAAACTAATTATCCGCATTGTTCATGATAGCTATCCGGTATCCATAGAATATAAACTCACTACCTATAGCTATACCCTTACCCCGGTAGTTGACGAAATGATAAAATGGGGCAAACAGCAAAGCAAAGGGGGGCTTTGATTTGGGATTTGAGATTTACGACTTACGATTGTTTTAATTTACCCACAACAAATGCGTACTATACCAAAACCACTTGAAGGCGAATACCCGCCATACGCCATTATGTATATGAGGCTGATCCCGGACGGACAAGTTTTACAATATTTGCGTGATAATTTTATCGCTGTAAAAGAACTTATCTATAGCCTGCCCGAAAAGACCTTGTACCACCGTTATGCCGAAGGCAAATGGAGCATAAAAGAAGTATTGATACATATCATCGATGACGAACGTATATTTGCCTACCGCGCACTCCGTTTTGCCCGCGGCGAACAACAAAACCTTATCGGCTTTGACCAGGATGCCTATACCGCACTTTCACAAGCCGATGAGCGCGACCTGGATAATATTTTTGAAGAGTATGAAGCCGTCCGCCGCTCAACTATAGCACTGTTCAACGGCCTGCCCGAAGAATCATTAACACGGATGGGGAAAGGGACAGGCACATTTAATAATGCCACGGTAAGGGCGCTGGCCTACCACATCGCCGGGCACGAACAGCACCACATTAATTTGATAAAGGAGCGGTATTTGATGGAAGTTTAATTAACTATTGAAACGCGTAATAATTCTTCTGCTAAATATTTACGCCAAGTATTGATGAAAGCAGTTCCCTGAATTTGTTATATTCAACAGTCGTTTGGTCTGAAATTTTATCTAAATGGAAGAAATGACTTGTTGTTGGCGATTCTGATTTTAAAAACGAATATTCAATATCGACACTAATAATGGTCATAAATTCAAAATAACCCCTTTGCCTTGCCTTTTGATGGCTTTTTTCAGCTTCGCCTATCCGATTATGGATATTGGAAATGTCTTTGCCGCCCTTTATTTCAATGGAAATCAATCCACGAGTGCCTGTCGATAGTTTTTCAATTATTTCGATGTCGGGATCTGATGAAAATTTAATTTCAACCGTTCTACCTGAGTCGTTTTTTATTTCAATGCTGGTCGGCGTCGAAGCCAAAATATAGCTTTTAACAAATTCTTTAATCAGGCTAAACGTTTTTTGGGTAGCAACCTGCCCATATTCATTATTCATTGACCCCCTAAACTGAGGCCCGACTGTGAGAAGTTGAAGGTCTGCTAAAGTGGAAATATTGAATTCTCCAATCTGAGTAACCAACGACTCTGCCGTGCTTATTAAACTTTTACAAAGCAGCTCTAAATTGTCGGTTGCAATTCTTGAGAGCTTTCCGCTATCTTCCATAGATCTAAAAGCGCCGAAAGGCCCCTTGGAATAGAATTCCTTTTGTGAAAAACCTAATAACAACCGGTAATAACCAATCAGAAAAGGATTGGCGGTTAATAGTATCGGTATGGGGAAAATAACCTCACCTCTTAATGAAAGAGAAGCTAATTTTTGCAGCGATTCTTCTGCAACATATTTATTGAGCTCAAAATCAATGTCCGAAATCTTGACTGCTTTAACGGTTTTACTTAACGCCCCATGAAAAAATAAATCCTTGATTGTTTTTAATCTGTAATGAAACCCGACTTGCAAATCGGCTGACAATATTGGATACGACACTTTATTTGGCATTATTTAATCTTCGGTTAGCAATATCAATATAATCCTGTTTAAGTTCGATACCATGGTACTTTCTGTTTAGCTTATTGGATACAACGCCAACAGTACCAGCGCCAAAAAAAGGATCGATGACAAATTCATTTTCCTTTGATGAAGCAGTAATTATTGGCTGTATTAAATCCTCTGGAAATGTGGCAAAATGCGCTTCTGGAAACGGCTCTGTGTTTACTTGCCAAACGGTCCTTTTATTCCGGGTCTTTCCTTTCTCTGCCGCAGGCTCCTTAATACTCTCATAATCATAGTAATAATCTTCTGATTTGGAAAATAGAAATACGTACTCATGAGATTGGGTCGGCCGGTCTTTTACAGACTCAGGTTGACAGTTTGGCTTATACCAGATAATATCCGATCTTAAATACCAACCATCGGCTTGCAAAGCAAAAGCTAAACGCCATGGGATGCCAATCAAATCCTTGGGTTTTAGTCCTCCCGGTGTTCGTGGCCTGTAAGACATTTCCCTCGCCGGATTTTTTTTATCCTCGGCCCTCCACGTTCTGTTTCCACTTGTATATGAATCGCCTACATTCAACCAAAAGGTTCCATCTGTTTTTAATTTTCTTTTAATAACCCTGAAAACTTTTACCAAATCATCGATATATTCATTCAAGCTTTCTTCTGCACCAATTTGACCATCATATCCATAATCTCTTTTACCCCAATAGGGCGGGCTGGTAATACATGCTGCATAAAAATTATCCGGGAGTTCTTTAACTACATCTCTCGTATCTCCATGTAATATTAAAGATTTACTCCATTTTTGTTTTTCGATTTCAATATCCGGGAATTCTATTGTTGCAAGCATATTATTTTATATAGACCAAATTTAGTAAAAGTCCGCGTAAGAAATTGATTTTATAATAATTCCTTCCAGT
>Ga0207068_1055_pt1 | contig 33146 bp, 28 predicted proteins | sample Alteio_BWMinCont_23_FD_153475 | JGI IMG/M metagenome (GOLD analysis project Ga0207068, IMG submission 153475) | Enriched cells from forest soil in Barre Woods Harvard Forest LTER site, Petersham, Massachusetts, United States -... | ecosystem: Environmental > Terrestrial > Soil > Temperate forest >... | reverse complement strand
GGAAGTTTGGCAATAGTATCTTTCCCATTATGAATATTAAACCGGGTCTGAACGGAATCCATCTTATAGGATTCAGCCCGGACGCCTAGGGAGGCTGTTAATTTTTTGAAAAACTTTTTGTCGGCCTGTAAGTATACCGCTTCATTCGAAGATTTGTGGTTGAGATAGAGCTGTGACTCGATAACAGATGATGTGGCTGTGATCCCTGAAGTAAAGGTGAGCTCGTTTTCAAAATGTTTCTGGAATTGGTAATCAGCATAAAATAGCTTACCTGTGGCACTTTGATGGGTGTCATTATCATTGTACGTGTAATAATAACGTGTATGAATGCTATGCTTAGCGCCTTTTTTTTTGTGAAATAGGTAATGTAAGGGTCAACGTTAAAGCGAATGTTATTATAGTGCTGGGTTGATCCTCCCAGGGGCTTATAGGCTCCGGAGGTGTCGTTCTGCCAGAGTAAAAAATTTCCTCCGCTCACATCCATGTAATTAAAGTTCACTCCTGCACTGAGACCAACCACTTTTTTGAAGCGGTATCTGGTGTTCACGTTAAAGCGGTACCTCCGCTCCGGTTCATCATATCGATATCCATCATTATCGAACAGGTTACCACCGAATACTAGGTCCCAGTTATTGATCTGACGGGAATGAAAGAAATAGGTCCCCTGGAAGATAGGGTTCTGTTTACCCCACCATGCCATGTCTCCTCTGGAAGGCTGGTCATAAAAACCGGAATACATAACGACAGAGGTTTGTGGTGTAGACGTTGGGTAGGCAGTCCGGATGTTGATTACACCATTCAGTGCGGAGGCTCCGAATAGAGCAGAAGACGCACCTTTCAGGACTTCTATCTGTTGCAGATTTTCAATAGGCAGGAAGTTCCACTTAATGTCTCCGGCATCTGCGGAGAGCAATGGGATATCATCAACCAGTAGCAGTACACGGCTGCCACCACCGTAAGTGTAACCGCTTCCTCCTCGGATGTTGGCCTGCCCATCAGTCATGTTTACTCCGGGAACCTGGTCCATGATCGTTTCAATGGTAGTTGTGTTCTTGCTTTCCAGGAGATGGGGAGTAATAACTTCCATAGAAACAACGACGTCGCCCAGCTTTTGTTCAAACTTTCCCGCAGAAACCACAACCATATCCAGGGCTCGTGCACTGGTTTCCATAATCACATTCAGTACCAGAGTGTCAGCTCCGGCCTTGATAATAGGTTGAGTTGTGAAAGAGGTATAGCCGAGTGAGCGGAATTCCAGCGTATGGTTTCCTTCGGAAAGCTTGAGCGAATAGTTACCATTTACATCGCTTACAGCTCCGGTTTTTGTATCGGCCACTATCGCTACACCAATCAACCCGTCTCCGGTTAGCTTGTCAGTCACTCTCCCCTTGACCATAGATTGTGCCTGCAGGAATGAACCAGCGATTAGAAAGAATAAACAGAATGTAAAATTTCTCATGCCGCGCTATGCTTTTATTTTAGTGCCCCGGGGTGCTAAAAGAGTTTGAAAAAGTCTTTTGTATGGAGTCGGGACTAAAAATAAGTAAAAGAAAATTAAAGGAGATATGTTGAATGAATTAATTTATAAGATTGCATTAACACTCATCCCAGGAATCGGGGATATTCTGGGAAAAAAACTAGTTGCATATAGTGGAAGTGCGGAGGCTGTATTTAAGCAAAAGAAAAGTGCACTTCTCAAAATACCGGGTATAGGAAAATGTTTTGCAAATGCAATCATCACACAACAAGTATTCGGAAAGGCGGAGAAGGAGGCCCGCTTCATCTCGGATAATAAGATTACGGCATTGTTTTATCTGGACGAACAATACCCGGAAAGACTAAAACAATGCGCGGATAGTCCGATGATGCTCTATAGCAAAGGCAGTAATAATCTGAATGCACCACGGGTTCTGGGAATCGTAGGTACTCGCAATGCTACCCAATATGGGAAGGACTGCTGCAACAAACTGGTGGAGGAGCTTGCTTCTCATCAGGTAGTGATTGTCAGCGGTCTGGCCTATGGAATCGATATCTGTGCTCACAGAGCCTGCCTGAAACTGAGTGTGCCTACAGTGGGAGTATTGGCTCATGGGCTCGATGCCATTTACCCTCTTTCGCATACTTCAATTGCAGAAAGAATGATTGAAGGTGGAGCCCTGATCAGTGATTATACAAGTGGTACGAGGCCGGATAGAGAAAATTTTCCACGCAGAAATCGCATCGTTGCTGGCCTTTGTGATGGTCTTGTAGTTGTAGAATCGGCCAGGGAAGGAGGTTCCCTGATCACTGCAGATATTGCAAATTCCTATAGCAGGGATGTCTTCGCATTTCCGGGGCGCAGCGGGGATCCCTTTTCTGCAGGTTGCAATTACCTGATCCGAGAGAGCAAGGCTGCATTGGTGGAACATGCAGAGGACATTGTTCAAATGCTGGGTTGGGATGAACAGAAAAAAAATAAAATACCCGCTCAACGGTCTTTGTTTGTGGAACTCAGCCAGGAGGAAGAAGCCATCGTAAATATTATGCGGGACAAAGGAAATATCCATATAGATGAAATCAGCGCATTGGCCGGAATTCCTGTTTTCCGTATTTCAGCAATGCTTCTGCAACTTGAGTTTCAGGCCGTTCTTAAATCTCTTCCAGGAAAAATGTACCGGTTGAATTAAATGAGGGGAGTAAAAACCTACCGAAAATAATAAGTAGTTTTGTCGTCACAACCTATTTCTACCAAATCAGCACGCTTATATGTACGGAAAATTCAGGGATTATCTTCAGCAGGAACTACAGACCATTGAACAAAATGGTTTGTTTAAAAGAGAACGTATAATTACCACCCCTCAGGGTGCCGCCATCAAGGTAAGTACAGGGGAGGAGGTAATTATTTTTTGCTCGAATAATTACTTGGGACTTTCTTCCCATCCTGAAGTTATTGCCGCTGCTCATAAAACGCTTGATACCTATGGTTATGGGATGTCGTCTGTAAGATTTATCTGTGGAACACAGACGATACATAAAACACTTGAAGAAAAGATTTCGAAGTTCCTCCAACAGGAAGACACCATCCTTTATGCAGCATGTTTTGATGCAAACGGAGGGGTGTTTGAACCTCTGATGGGCGAGGAAGATGCAATTATTTCAGATGAGTTGAATCATGCATCCATCATCGATGGAGTCCGCCTTTGCAAAGGCCAACGTTACAGATATAAGAACAGTGATATGGCAGATCTGGAGGAGCAGTTGAGGAAAGCTCAGGGCCAACGCTTCCGTATGATTGTTACCGATGGAGTTTTTTCTATGGATGGGTATGTAGCCAAACTCGATCAGATCTGTGATCTGGCTGACAAGTACAATGCACTGGTTATGGTGGATGAAAGTCATGCAACAGGATTTATTGGGAAAACGGGAAGAGGTACTATAGAGCTGAAAAATGTGATGAATCGTGTGGATCTGGTTACTGGAACTCTCGGTAAAGCATTGGGAGGAGCTATGGGAGGATTTACATCAGGAAAGAAAGAGATTATTGATCTGCTGCGTCAGCGGTCCAGACCCTATCTTTTTTCCAATTCTCTGGCTCCTCATATTGTTGGTGCTTCCATTGCAGTATTCGATATGTTAAGTCGTACCACCGATCTAAGGGATAAACTGGAACGGAATATTGCTTATTTCAAGAAGGAAATCCAATCTGCCGGCCTAGAGATCCGTGAAGGGGATTCCGCAATAGTACCTGTAATGCTTTATGATGCCAAACTCAGTCAGGTCTTTGCCGATAAACTGCTGAAAGAAGGGATCTATGTCATTGGCTTTTTCTATCCTGTTGTTCCGAAAGGACAAGCCCGTATACGTGTGCAGCTCAGCGCTGCACATGAGAAGGAGCATATCGATAAAGCTGTTGCCGCATTTGCCAAAGTGGGTAAGGAGCTCGGTGTTATTAAATAGTTCAGTTAACAGGATAAGTTCATACTCCTGATATTCCCCGGAATTTCCTTATCCAGGGACATTTAAATCTATTGATTATCAGTATAGTAAAGAGAGCACTTGCTTGTTTCGGGGGGCTATCCTATTCCTTTTTCTAGGGAATTGTGGTTTGAAGGGGTTGTAGATTGGGCGCATCTTTGTATCAGTAATCTATACAATGCGTTCTTTTTCTTGGTTCTTCAGCCACCTCTCTCAGCTAAAGCACAAGATACACATATTTAGTGATGGTTTTCCGTTCCTTCCTTTACTCTCCTGTGATTTGGATGTAAATCAGTAACAATGGGATTCCTTCCCAGTTATAACAGGATGGGCTATTTTGGTATGCTAAATAATTAATTATCAATCCCACCCCGCATCTTCCGCTTACAAATACATCCGGAAAAGTGCCATCACTAATTTTATTTTTCGGTTGCCCTGAAGTCATTTCACATATTGGTTGTGGAGACTTCAGGGTTTTTCTTTTAATAATACCCAAATTAGTAACAGCCGCCTTTAAGTATCATGCCGCAGGAGTGATTACTTCCCGGTTTTTTCCTACTTTAGGCGGCTCCAGCACTGATTTCCCTAAAGGACTTAGGCCCGGAATGATCATTCATGAGAACCCGACTACTCCTTTTTTTTACACTATTGATTACATTCCCTTTCCTGGGTACCTCCGGTAATCTGGATAGTGTAGGTAAGGCCATTTCAGTCCTTCCCGACGATACCGCAACCGTCACCAAACTCATTAAACTTTCGGAAGTATGGAATAACCGAGACCAGAGCATAGCCGAGTTTCTGGCCCGCAAAGCATTTGTTCTGGCCGGCAATCTGGGAATTGGCAAATCACTTTTCTTGGCCAGAATTAACCTGGGCAACAAACTCCTCGGAAGGGGTAACTATACCGAGGCGTCGGCGCATTTGTTGGAATCGCTCCGGCTTGCCGAAAAGATGAACGATCCGGAAGCGGTGGCAAAAGCCTGCGTCAGTCTCGGAAATTTTTATGGGTATCAGGATCAGGGTGATGCCGCCTTACCTTATTATGACCGGGCACTGAAGTATTTCAAAAGTGTGCATAACCTGAGTAGAATGGAAACGGTAGTCAACAACATTGGAAATATATATTACGGTAAAACAGTTTATGACAGCTCATTCCTACATAAAGCAGAAGCCTATTTCATGGAAGCCCATAACATGCTCCGGGACTTGAAGGATACTGTAAAGCTCATTGAAAACATGAACAATCTTGGCTTAGTGTTCAGCGATGAGGGAAAGAGCCGGGAAGCTCTCCGCTTTCTTAAGAACTCGGAAGCACTTTGCAAAGCCCAAGGTAACACTTATGACCTCATTTTTGTCACCTCGTACATAGGAAGGGCTTACAATGAACTTGGAAGATATGACAGTGCCATCGTCTCACTAAAAAGAAGTCTGGAACTTGCTCAGAAAATGAACAATGTACCAATGACGGCTGATGCCTGTATCAATTTGAGTTTAAGCTACTCGCAGAAAAAAAATTTCGAATCAGCTTTTGAATATATGCGGACCTACCAAAATCTGCACGATTCCCTGATCAATTCTGACAACACCCGCAAAATGGCGGACGCCCAAAGCAAGTATGAGAATGAAAAGAAGGCAAGGCAGATTGAGTTACTCGAAATTAACGGCAAACACCAGCACCGGATCTATACTTATATTACCTGGTCCCTTATTGCCGGCTCCATACTCTTGCTCCTCCTCGCCCTTCTGATGTACAACCGGTATTCCCTTAAAAATAAAAGTCATCAGCAACTATCCCTGCAGAACAGAATCATTGCCCAGAAAAATAAGGATATTACAGACAGCATCAATTATGCAAAGAAAATCCAGGAAGCCATGCTCCCTTCCATTCCCTCAATACGCAAAGCTTTTCCTGCATCATTCGTACTCTATGAACCCAAAGATATTGTTAGTGGAGATTTTTATTGGTTCACTGAAAAAAAAGGAAAAATTTTCATAGCAGCAGTGGATTGTACCGGTCACGGAGTACCTGGGGCGTTTATGAGTATGATTGGCAACGACATGCTCTTTGATGCCGTGGCGGATAAGGAACTTAGCAATCCGGGTGAAGTGCTGGCTTCGCTTAATCTGCATGTGAAAAACTCCCTCAAACAACATGAAGGCGAATCGGGTTCGAGAGACGGGATGGATATTTGTCTCTGCGTCTTTGAAAAAGATTTTTCAGCATTGCAGTATTCCGGTGCCAATCGTCCTCTGTATCTCCAAAGGGAAGGAGAAGTACAGATTATTCCACCAACGAAAGCCTCTATTGGAGGGCTGACCGATTTGGATCATGTATTCCAAACGGTCAGAGTCCCTCTTCAGAAAGGAGACACGCTCTATATATTCACCGATGGGTTCTGCGACCAGTTTGGAGGACCCGATGGAAAGAAGTTTACGACCAAGAGATTGAGAGAACTTCTCCAAGCCCTGAAGAACGAGCCTCTGGAAACTATTGAGCAACAGCTTAAACAAACATTCAGTGCCTGGAAAACGGCCAGCGAACAGGTGGATGATGTATTGTTGATCGGAATACGGATCTGAAAATTACCCTCCTCCACACAGGAATTCACAAAAAAGAGGTATATTTGCCCCCCTTTATCGAGGTTTTCAACATTTAAATTGTGTATAAAATTTGTTGATATTCAAAATACTGTCTATCTTCGCAACCCCTTTTTGAGGGAATTGTGTATTTTTCTAACCAAAATAACTGATTTTCAAGTGGATGCAATAAGCTATAAGACAGTATCGCTCAATAAGGCTACTGTAAAAAAGGACTGGCTGATCATTGATGCAGAGAACGAAATCGTTGGGAGACTTGCTTCCAAAGTGGCCTATCTGATCCGTGGAAAGCATAAAACAGGCTTTACTCCTAATGTGGATTGTGGTGATAATGTGATCATTATCAATGCAGAGAAGGTAAAGTTTACCGGAAAGAAATTATCCGAAAAAGTATATACAAGGTATACTGGTTACCCAGGAGGACAGCGTTTCGCTACTCCGAAGGAACTCCTTGCTACGCATCCTGAGCGTATTATCGAACTTGCCGTAAAACGTATGCTTCCTAAAACCAAGCTTGGAGATGCATTGTATACCAATCTGCATGTATATGTAGGGAACGAACATCCCCACACTGCACAACAACCCAAAGAAGTAAAACTTAGCACAATTAAAGAATAAGGATGGAAATCACCAACACACTTGGTAGAAGAAAAACGGCAGTAGCCCGTGTCTACCTTCAGAACGGAAAAGGAGAAATTACTGTTAACGGGAGGGATTTTAAAGAATATTTCCGTGGCGGAGTACTTCAGTACAAAGTAACTCAAGCATTTACCATTCTCAACCTTCATGGTCAGTACGATGTAAATATAAACGTTGCAGGTGGTGGTATCACTGGCCAGGCTGAATCTGTTCGTCTGGGAATTGCACGTGCACTCATTGCGCTCGATCCGGAATGCAAAAGCAAACTCCGTGCTCAGGGTCTGGTAACCCGTGACCCACGTATGGTGGAAAGAAAGAAGCCAGGTCAGAAAAAGGCCAGGAAGAAATTCCAGTTCAGCAAACGTTAATCCTTATATAAACAAAGACTAAAGATAAATTTTGATGTCAAGAACAAATTTCAACGAGCTGTTAGAAGCCGGAGCTCACTTCGGCCACCTGAAAAGAAAATGGAACCCGGCAATGGCTCCATATATCTTTACCGAGAAGAACGGGATTCATATTATTGACCTGAACAAGACGGTAGTGAAAATCGAAGAAACGGCCAATGCACTTAAGCAGATTGCAAGAGCTGGGAAGAAAATCCTTTTCGTAGCTACTAAAAAGCAAGCAAAAGATATTGTTGCGGAAGAAGTGAAAAACATCAATATGCCTTATGTTACTGAACGTTGGCCTGGTGGAATGCTTACCAATTTTGCTACCATCCGTAAAGCAGTTCGTAAGATGGCTACCATCGACAAGATGAATGCCGATGGAACATATAGCAATATTTCCAAAAGAGAGCGTCTTCAGATTTCCCGTGAACGTGATAAACTCGAGAAAAACCTTGGCTCTATTGCAGACCTCACCCGTCTGCCAGCAGCCCTGTTCATCGTGGATATTGCCAATGAGCACATTGCTGTTGCAGAAGCTAAGAAACTGGGAATACCAACCTTCGCTATCGTTGATACAAATTCCGATCCTAACCAGGTTGATTATGCAATTCCAGCAAATGATGATGCTTCTTCTTCTATTGCTTTAATCATCAAGGTGATTGCAAAAGCAGTTCAGGAAGGTCTTGAAGAAAGAAAACTGGATAAGGACAAAGCGGATACGACAGACGGTAAGGATGACGAATTATCTGACAACAAGAACTACGAAATGAGAGAAGAAGAGGAAGGCGGATTGAAGCGTAAGAAAAGTACTGGTGGTGGAGCACGCAGACCTTCTTCAGGTACCGGAGGAACAGGAAATAAGCCTGCTCCAGGGGGACGTAGGCCTTCTTTAAAAGCATAAGTTACATTATACATAGGCATTAGATACATGGCAACGATTACAGCAGCAGATGTAAATAAACTCAGACTCCAAACCGGAGCCGGAATGATGGATTGCAAAAAAGCACTTACCGAAGCGGAAGGCGATTTTGAACAAGCCGTTGACATACTCCGTAAAAAAGGCCAGAAGGTGGCTGCGAATCGTAGCGATCGCGATGCTAAAGAAGGACTGGTTATCGCCAAGACAACTACCGACGGTAAGAAAGGCGTAATCATTGTGCTGAATTGCGAAACAGATTTCGTTGCCAAGAATGAGGCATTCGGAAATTTTGCAAATACAATACTCGATCTTGCAATTGCGAAAGGACCTAAATCCATCGACGAACTAAAAGCGCTTCCTTTTGCCGGTAACGGTGTTACTGTTGGAGAAAAGCTAATCGAGCAGATTGGGGTAATCGGTGAAAAACTTGAATTGTCTTCGTACGAAGTTGTAGAGGCAGGAAAGGTTGTTGCTTATAATCATCCAGGCAATAAACTTGCAACAATTGTTGGGTTCAATAAAACCAATGAAGATTCGATCTCTAAAGATGTTGCCATGCAGATAGCTGCTATGGCACCTGTAGCAGTAGATAAAGACGATGTGGATACCCGGATGCTGGAACGTGAACTGGATATCGCCCGTGAACAGGTGCGCCAGGAAGGCAAGCCCGAAGAAATGGTTGAAAAAATTGCCCAAGGCAAGTTGAACAAGTTCTACAAAGAATCGACTCTGTTGAATCAGGAATATATTAAGGATTCCAAGAAAACAATCAGACAATTTCTTGCAGATGCGGATAAGGAACTCAAAGTTACTGGGTTCAAACGAATCGCATTAAGCTAATTTATTTTCCCCCCGAATATTCGGGGGGTTTTTTTTGACTTTTGTTTCCTGAAATACTCCAATCAAACTTTTATTTAACCGATGAAATACAAACGCATCCTCCTCAAACTTAGTGGTGAAGCCCTGATGGGTGAAAAACAATTCGGCATAGACCCCATTGTACTAAGTCGGTACGCTGAAGAAGTGAAAGCAATCTCCAAAGCTGGTGTGGAAGTGGCTATTGTGATCGGAGGTGGAAATATTTTCCGTGGCATCCAGGCTGCCGAAGGAGGCATGGATCGTGTACAAGGCGATTATATGGGAATGCTCGCAACCGTAATTAACAGTATGGCCCTCCAGTCTGCACTGGAAATGATCGGAGTAGATACAAGGCTGCAATCAGCTATCAAGATGGAACAGATCTGCGAAGTATTTATCAGGAGAAAAGCAGTAAGACACCTTGAAAAGGGAAGGGTTGTGATTTTCGGAGCAGGAACAGGAAATCCTTACTTCACTACTGATACCGCAGCCACCCTGCGTGGAATTGAAATTGAAGCAGATGTGATTCTCAAGGGAACACGTGTGGATGGCATCTATGATATGGATCCGGAAAAAAACAAGCATGCAATCATGTTTGAGACACTTTCGTTTACTGAGGTGTATGAGAAAAACCTAAATGTGATGGATATGACAGCTTTTACCCTTTGTAAGGAAAATAAACTCCCCATAATTGTGTTCAATATGAATAAAGCAGGGAACCTCATGAATGTGGTGAAAGGTGATAAAGTTGGAACCATGGTTGAATTCTGAGGGAAATGCTAAATTTGCTTTCACAATCAATTGAATAAATCTTTAAGACCTAATATTTATGAGCGAGGACGTTAATTTCATAATTGAAGCCACCAAGGAAGCCATGGAAGGAACCCTTGTACACCTGGAAACCGGGCTTTCAAAAATCAGGGCAGGAAGAGCCAGCGCTCAAATGCTTGACGGCATCTTCGTGGATTATTATGGAGCCAATACCCCTCTTAACCAGGTAGCGAATGTGAGCACACCGGATGCACGCACCCTCGCAGTACAACCTTGGGAAAAAGGCACGCTGGAACCAATTACCAAAGCTATTCAGGCCGCAAATCTGGGATTTAATCCGAACAATAACGGGAGCGTGATCATGATCAGCATCCCTCCCCTTACTGAAGAACGCCGTAAAGACCTGGTTAAAAGAACCAAAGCCGAAGGAGAGCATGCAAAAGTAGGTCTGCGCAGTGCACGTAAAGATGCTAATGAAGGAATAAAAGGGTTGCAGAAAAATGGTTTGCCAGAGGATGAAGCAAAAGCTGCAGTAGATAAAATCCAACAACTCACCGATTCTTTCTCTGTGAAAATCGACAAGCACCTTGAGCAGAAAGAGAAAGAAATAATGACCGTTTAGTCTGTTCAGATGCTTACCAGCCTGTAATCAGGACAATAGATTGGGGTTAAGCCCAAACCTTCGTCCCTTCTGAGCAGTTCTTGCAAATATCAATTTCCTTTCTCGATCTCAACACAGAGGATCGGAATTGATTATAGACCGCTCCGTGCCAAAGATCCCGGAAAGTTGTTTCCTTCAAGTCCCCCATTCTGTGCTTTGCATCTTTATCAAAACAACAAGGTACTACCAACCCATCCCACGTTATTACCGGTGATTGCCACAACTTCCAACAGTGATTTTCGAGTTTGTTTTTTATTTTCCAGCTTCCATCCTTCAGCTGTTTGTACCTGGAGTAAGTATTATTTTCAGGAATTAGGGGACTGCCATTCTCATACTCATAGATTTGGGCAGTTTTCAATCGAACTTCATCAACACCTAGTTCCATAGCCAGTTTTTTTACATCTTCTATCTGGTGTTCATTGGGTCTTACTACCAGGAACTGAAATACCAGTAGAGGTGTTTTTGAACCCAATTCCTTCTTCCAACGGATCATATTTTTTGTTCCTTCAATGACTTTGTTCAGGTCCCCACCGATCCGATACGATTCATAGGTTTCCTGTGTGGTGCCGTCAAGAGAGATAATCAGCCGATCTAAACCAGAAAGAACAGTAGCCTTCGCATTCGTGTCATTCAGGTAATGGGCATTCGTGGAGGTGGAGGTGAAAACATTTTTCTTTCCTGCCTCCTGTACCATCTCCAGGAAACGGGGATTTAAATAGGGCTCACCCTGAAAATAAAAGGTCAGATAAATCAGCTCATCAGAGAGTTCAGAAAGAGTTTTCGAAAAAAGACCCGGATCGAGCATGCCGGTATTTCGTGTAAAAGAACGCAGCCCGCTTGGGCATTCCGGGCAACGGAGGTTACAGGAAGTGGTGGGTTCAATAGAGATGCTAATAGGCATCCCCCAATGAATGGCCCTTCCTGAGATTTTCGAAACATAGTAGGAGGCCACCACCTTCATTATATTGAGAAGACGCTTTATACTCAGCCTTTTAAAAAGTACCGAGGCATTACCGAAAAGTGATCTGGGTTTAGACATTCAATCTCTATAAAGATACCAATTTGACTTACTTTTACTGACCATGGCCCGCACTTTTTTGTTTTTGACTTCATTCATCTTTTACTATGCGTTCGGAAACGCTCAGTTTCTTGTCACAGGCCAGGTTGTGGACGCCTTCAGTCATCAACCTCTTGCATTTGTCAATATCAATATTCTGAATACTGTTCAAGGTGTTTCAGCCGATATAGATGGTAAATTCCGAATTGATTCAAAAGTCCCTATCCTTCAACTACAATTCTCCTATGTAGGTTATGAAACCCAGATCGTCGGGATTCATGATAGTCATGAAATCATCGTTAGGTTAAAGCGAAAAGAAGTGGAGCTGGCAGAGGTGAAAATCCTCCCTGGCATCAACCCTGCCAACCGAATCATTGAAAGGGCATCGGAGAACCGGATCAAAAACAACCCTGAAAAAAATGTCTCCTTTACCTATACCAGCTATAACAAATTATACATGACGGCTGATTTTAAAGGAGATGCGGATACTCTCAATTCCTTGGATACTATCAGGCACCGGGAAAGCAGGGCTCAGAAACTCTTTGATAAGCAACATCTGTTCCTGACCGAGTCGGTGAGTAAGCGCAAGTACCTTCACCCGGGAAGGAATCATGAAGAAGTGATTGCTACAAGGACTTCAGGAATGAAAACACCTCTTTTTACTGCACTGGGTAACCAGATGCAGAGCTTTTCTTTTTATGATAACTCAATCAAATTATTTGACAGGGTTTATCTGAACCCGCTGGTGACAGGCAGCACCTCCCGGTACCTGTTTATCCTCGAGGATACACTTTACTCGGGGAAGGACACCATATTTGTACTTTCTTTTAAACCACGGCCAGGAAAAAAATTCGATGGATTAAAAGGAGTGCTCTACATTAATACAAATCAATATGCGATCCAGAATGTGATTGCCGAGCCTTTCATCACCGAAGGCTTATTCACCATCCGCATTCAGCAAAAGTATGAGTGGGTAGGAGGGAGGCAATGGTTCCCAGTACAGCTCAATACAGATCTTTATTACAACGACTTTTCCGTAACAGATACCACCCTGGTTATAGGAGGAGGGAAGAAAACAAAGAAAGACAGCCTAGAAGGGAAGCTGAAAATTGTAAGCAGAAGTTATATCAATGAAATAGTTCTGGATCCTGTCCTGAAGAAAAACGAATTCGGAAGTCTGGAGCTTGAAATAGCTCCTGACGCATCAGGGAAAACAGAAACATTCTGGGCCCTTTACAGGAAGGATTCATTAACCCGGCGCGATCATCAAACTTATCATACGATAGATAGCGCAGGAAAGGCATCAAACCTAGACTTGAAAATTATTGCCCTCTCTGCATTAATTGACGGGCAGCTTCCATGGAAATACATTTGTTTTGACCTCAACCGGATTCTGAATGTCAACGATTATGAGCAGGTACGTGTCGGACTTGGCCTTCACACAAGCAGGATGCTCTCCCCTTGGTTTACATTTGGGGGTTATGGGGCCTGGGGCTTTGCCGATAAGCAATTTAAATATGGAGGAGATATCAGTCTCTTTCCGTACAGAAAGAACAGGGACTATGCAGTCACCTATGCCTATTCCAACGATATCACAGAATCAGCCGGAATCAGTTTTTTTCAGGAATTTACAAATCTGAGTGCCGGGACGTTTCGGAACGAACTTCTCGCGGTTTTTGATAAACAGGAAATTCAGAAGATTTCCATTCGCTTCCGGGCGATGAATTATTTTCTTTGTAACCTCTATTTCTCTGAAGAAAAAAGAGAACCAACGAATGATTACCGTTATGGCTTTGCCTTTGATCAAGGCCTGGGAAGTGTAACCTGGAACCAGTTTTATTTTACTGAAGCTGGCTTCCAGCTGAAATATATTTATCGCGAAAAATTTTCTGAATTCCTCAATACCCGCATTTCTGAAGGTTCCGATTATCCAGTTGTGTTTATAAACATTGCAAAGGGATTTCAAAGCGCAGGAACGCTCCGGGGTGATTTCGATTACTCAAAATATGAGTTCAAGATATACAAACGATTCATAACTCCTAAGGCCGGCAAGCCTGCATTTCAATTGATGGGAGGTTATATCCAGGGAAATCTTCCCTATTCCAAACTTTTTGCCGGAAGAGGGACTTTTGTGAACTACTCGATTACGGTACCCAATACCTTTGAAACCATGGGGCTTAATGAATTTGTCTCAGACCGATATCTTGCCTTTTTCTATACTCATGATTTCGGGCGATTATTTTTCAGAAAAGAACATTTTCAACCTCAGGTACTGTTTGTCGATAGGGCTTGTATTGGCAGTCTGAGTAATGCCGCGAATCAATTCAATATGCCTTTTAAAACCCTCGAAAAAGGGTATTTTGAAAGCGGTTTTCTGCTTAATAACCTTTTGAGAAGGGGATATCTGGGAATTGGTGCTGGTATCTATTACCGCTACGGCCCTTATGCATACAGCGATGAAACCAAAAATGTTGCTGTCAAATTTTCGATTTCTTTCAATTTCTGATTCCCCTGGTAATTTGTCCTTGCCAGTCCGCTTTTTTATGGTAATTTCGAGGATTCAGCACTATTCCGGATAATTCCGGAGGGATTCAGTCCCAGACAACTTATGTGGAAATCCATTGCCCGCATCATACTTCGAAACCGGATAACCTTTCTGGTTGTTCTGGGAATCATCACCGTGTTCCTTGGATATAAAAGCCGGACAGCCGAAATTTCGTACGAGTTCCCCAAACTTCTACCCAGTAATGATACTACATCTATCGATTTCGAGCGCTTTAAACAGCAGTTTGGGCAAGATGGAACGGTGATGGTAATTGGCATTTCAGATACCAGTATCTGGGAATTGAATAAATTCAACAACTGGTATGACCTCACCCAGTCCCTTCGGAAGGTGCAAGGAGTTGAAGAGGTGGTGTCGATCGCCAGGCTTTATAACCTTCATGCAAACGACAGCTCTCATAAATTTGAGCTAACTCCCATCATTAAATCGAGACCTGTAACCCAGCTGCAGGTAGACAGCATCCGCAAGGTAGTTACTCATCTTCCCTTTTTCGAAGGCTTTGCTTTTACGAAGAGCATGGCATCCACCGTGATTGCTGTAACATTCAATAAAAGGGATGTGAATACCAAGGCACGGTTCAAGATCGTAGATGATATCAAAACACTAACTGAAAATTTTTCCAAAAAGAACGGAGCCCCTGTCCACTATTCCGGACTTCCGTATATCCGTTCTGTCATAGCTCAGAAAATATCGCATGAAATGTTTCTTTTCATGGCTCTCGCCGTGTTGGTTACAGCCATAATCCTCTATATTTTTTTCAAATCGTTTCTTCCGGTTGTTTTCTCCCTTGTGGTTGTTATTGTTGGTGTAACCTGGGGTTTGGGAGGCTTGGTTCTTTTCGGATATAAAATAACAGCACTTACTGGGCTCATCCCTCCGTTGATTATAGTTATTGGAGTTCCAAACTGCATCTTACTGCTCAATAAATACCATACCGAATACAGCCGACATGGAAACAAAGGGCTTGCCTTGCTGCGTATGATTGAAAAGATTGGGATCTCGCTCTTCTTTGCAAACGTGACCACTTCGATTGGATTTGCGGTTTTCTGCTTGACAAACAGCAGGATTATGATTGAGTTTGGCCTGGTCTCTTCTTTAAACGTAATGGCTACTTATGCCATCTCCATGATACTCATCCCTATTGTTTTCAGTTACCTTCCAGCACCAGAGAGAAAGCAGACCAAACACCTGGAAGCAAAACGGCTCACATTCCTGCTTTCAAAGGTTGATTACGTGGTTCATCATCACCGGCGCAAGATATACCTGAGCGTGATTATTACCATGATAATCTGTGTTTTCGGAATAGCTAAAATCAAAACCCTGGGTTTTGTGGTTGACGATCTCCCAGCCAAAGATCCGGTTTATACAGATCTACATTATTTCGAAAAGAATTTCAATGGCGTTCTTCCACTTGAAATTTCAATTGATACTCGTAAAGAAAATGGTGTCTATGCTGATAACGCCGACATTCTATATAGAATAGACCGGCTTCAGAAAATGCTTCAGGATTATCCGATTTTTTCAAAACCCATTTCTGTAGTGGAAGGAGTGAAATTTTCAAATCAAGCTCTAAATGAAGGTCGCTCCAAATATTACCGGCTGCCTGGTGCTGAGGGCCTCTCCGATATCAAAAAATATTCTACTTCTGTGAAGGACAAGCAAGACCGATTCAAAGCCTTCATCGATTCTACCAAAAGATTTACACGTGTGAGTATCCAGATGGCCGATATCGGCTCAATAAAGCTAAAGGCCCTTGTCGCTACCTTGAAACCAAGGATTGATAGTGCTTTGAATTTCGATGCCAGTACAAACCAAATGCTTGACAAGGACAAACGCTGCAACTATACACTCACTGGCACTTGCCTGATGTTCCTGAAAGGAAATGATTTTCTTGTAGGGAACCTGATAGAGAGCGTAGGCATAGCAATCATTCTGATCACTCTGGTTATGCTTAGTCTCTTCATCTCGTTTCGTATGGTTATTATTTCGGTAGTGCCCAGCCTCATTCCCCTGGTTATTACGGCTGCACTCATGGGCTTCTTTAACATACATCTCAAGCCTTCCACGATCCTGGTTTTCAGCATTGCATTCGGGATTTCTTCTGATGGAACCATGTACTTCCTTACAAAGTACCGGCAAGAGCTCAAGAACCACCGCTTCAGTATTTCACTTACCGTATCTCATACGATTAAAGAAACAGGAGTAAGCATGATCTATACAGCTATCATCCTTTTTTGTGGATTTGGTATTTTTATGGCTTCTGACTTTGGAGGGACTGCCGCACTTGGCATACTTGTCTCAATTACTCTGTTGGTAGCCTATTGCTCTAACCTGGTTTTACTCCCATGCTTCCTGCTCTCCCTTGAAAAAAGGCTTACCAATAAAGCGTTTATACAGGAACCTTTGGTGCAGTTATACGATGAAGAAGAAGATATTGAACAGATAGACCTGAAAATCATGGAGCAAATTAATGGGAAGCAAATTTGATTTTTTAAATTAACGAATTAAGAACCCAAGAAAAAAAATTAAATGAAAGGAATAATCTTAGCAGGAGGATCAGGCACACGTCTTCATCCGCTTACCCTCGCAGTTAGTAAGCAGTTGATGCCTGTTTACAATAAGCCCATGATTTATTACCCCTTGTCGGTATTGATGATGGCAGGAGTGAGTGAAATACTTCTAATTTCTACACCGCATGATCTGCCCAATTTTGAACGTTTACTTGGAGATGGGAAAAGCCTCGGCTGTTCTTTTACATATGCAGTGCAGGAGATTCCAAACGGCCTTGCACAAGCTTTTGTGATTGGAGAAAAGTTTATCGGAAAAGATAAGGTCGCTTTAATTCTTGGTGATAATATATTTTACGGCGGAGGTCTTGGAAGACTTCTTCAGCAACATCAGCAACCGGAAGGCGGGGTTGTATTTGCCTATCACGTTTCTGATCCTGAACGATACGGGGTGGTTGAATTTGATAATGAGGGCAAAGCTATTTCCATCGAAGAAAAGCCGACAAAACCCAAATCCAATTATGCTGTTCCGGGTCTTTATTTTTACGATAATTCAGTTGTGGAAATAGCGAAAAGCTTGAAACCGAGTGCAAGGGGGGAATATGAAATCACGGATGTGAACAAACACTATTTGAAGGAGGGAAAATTGAAGGTGGGAATTCTCGACAGAGGAACCGCCTGGCTCGATACGGGTACATTTGATTCGCTTACCCAAGCCAGCCAGTTTGTTCAGGTTATTGAAGAGCGGCAAGGGTTGGGAATAGGTTGTATCGAAGAAATTGCTTTCCGGATGGGATATATCAATGCAATTCAACTCCGGAAGTTAGCTGAGCCCTTATTAAAGAGTGGCTATGGAAATTATCTTATGAAACTAGCTCAATAATATTTTATGAACATACACAGCTACACCCGTATATTGGTAACAGGAGGAGCCGGGTTTATCCCTAGTTGTCTGGCCGAAAAGCTAGCTCAGAACCCTGATAATTATGTAGTGCTCGTAGATAATCTTCAAACGGGGGCGCTGGAAAAAATACCGGTTTCTCCATTAGGGAATATCAAATTTATTAAGTGTGATGTAAATGAATTCAGAGATATCTCCAGCATATTTTATGCATATTCTTTCGATTATGTATTTCATTATGCGGCAACAGTTGGGGTCAAGCGGACACTGGATAATCCAGTTAAGGTGCTTTCCGATATTTCCGGAATCAAATATGTTCTGAACCTTGCCAAGAGCACGGGTGTTAAGCGGGTCTATTTCTCCTCCTCCTCAGAAGTTTATGGAGAACCCGTAGAATATCCACAGAATGAGGATACCACACCTTTGAATTCAAGACTTCCATATGCGATTGTAAAAAATGTCGGCGAAGCATATTTGAAATCATATGAACGGGAGTTTCAGCTTGATTACACTATTTTCCGTTTTTTCAACACCTTCGGGCCTAAGCAAAGCAAGGATTTTGTTATTTCCCGTTTTTTATCAGCTGCTATGAGTCATGCAGATCTGACAATATATGGTGACGGAAGCCAGACTCGTACCTTTTGTTATATAGATGATAATATTCAGGCCACCACCAATGCATTTTATGAAAATATGTTCGTTAATGATGTGGTGAATATTGGAGGTGAAATTGAAACTACCATTCTTGATTTGGCAAAAACCATTATCCGGCTGACTAATTCGAAATCAAAAATAATCCACCTCTCCCCTCTGAAAGAAGGTGATATGACCAGAAGACGCCCGGATACAACAAAGATGAAGCAGTTGTTAAACAGGGAGTTAATTTCCCTCGAAGCAGGTCTAAATAAAATTCTCCTTGATACCCAATATATCCTTTAAGAAGAATCATGGATAAGTTACAGGGCTTCCAGAAAATGATCGATGAGGGGTTGAAAAAAATACCACTGAGCGGTCAGCCTTCTGACCTTTACGGACCTCTTAAATATATTCTTGGATTGGGAGGAAAACGGATGAGGCCTGCATTGACACTCATCGCTTGTGACCTTTTTGATGCGCCTCCGGAGGACGCACTTCCAGCAGCTCTTGGTATCGAATTGTTTCATAACTTTTCCCTGATACATGATGATATTATGGATAAGGCTCCGCTCCGCAGAAACCAACCTACGATACATGAAAAATGGGATGGGAACGTAGCAATCTTAAGCGGTGATGCTATGCTTATCAAAGCATATCAGCAAATTGCAGGGATTCGACCTGAGTTTCTCCCAGCTGTGCTCGAAATATTCAATGAAACAGCCTTGATGGTTTGTGAAGGCCAGCAGCTGGATATGAACTTTGAAAAAAAAGAGAAGGTCACTATCCACGATTATATCCGAATGATTGAAAAGAAGACTGCTGTTTTGCTGGCTGCAAGCCTTCAGATAGGAGCCATCATCGGAAAGGCTGGAGCTGAGGATTCTGCCAACCTTTATGAGTTTGGGAGAAATATGGGTATCGCATTTCAGCTTCAGGATGATATCCTCGATGTATATGGGGATGCAACTCAGTTTGGAAAGCGTACCGGAGGGGATATTATTTCAAACAAAAAGACCTTCTTGCTTTTGAAAGCGATAGAGCTTGCAGAAAGAATGCCCTATAAGAAGGAAGAACTGCTTCAATGGATTCATGCTCCTGAATTTAATCCCATCGAAAAAGTTATAGCCGTTACCTCTATCTATGATTACCTAAACATACGGCCCATTGCCGAGGAGGAATGCCAAAAGTACTATCAGAAGGCCATTTCAGAGCTGGATAAAATACATACCAATTCGGAAAAAAAGGTATCCCTTCATGCTCTTGCCAAAAGCTTGATGAATAGGGAGATGTAATTCAGAAAGGAAGAATAATTACGATTTCAACACCTTGTTTATAAAAATGAAATACGACAAACATATTTTTATCTGTACTAACCAGCGTGCCCAGGCAGCGGTCCGCCAAAGTTGCGGGGAAATGCATGGAATGATAATTGTTGATGCTTTTAAGAGAAAGTTGAAAGAGAAAGAATTGACAATAAAGGTAAGAGCCCAGAAAGCCGGCTGCCTGGATATTTGTGATTTCGGTCAGACGGTGGTGGTTTACCCGGAAGGAGTCTTTTATGTAGGTGTTGAAGAAGGTGATGTGGATGAGATCATCGAAGAACATATTATTCATAACCGTCCGGTGGAACGTTTGCGCCTGGATAAGTCAAAATATTAAACCGCTTCTACGGGACCAGATGAAAGAAGAAAATCAAAACCTTGCTTCTTACATTAATAAGCTGGAAATTATACGGCAAGTTGCTGAGCAGGTGATTAAAGATTTTGATATGTTTGGACTTGAAATCCGATTTTCGGGCAATAGTTATTCCGCTTATGAGGAGCTTTTTGAACAGGTACACCCGAATCTTGAAAAGTTACTTCATTCAAATCAGGCAAAATTCCTGGGAATCCTCTATCGGATAGACCTGAGTGAGGAACAAGTGCAAAAAGCGGTACGTGAAAATACCTCCGAACCTTTTTCAGCCGTAGTAACAGATCTTATCTTAAAACGCGAACTCCAAAAGGTAGTCTGGAGAAATGCTTTTAAATGATTGTGTAACAAGGCATTATTCCCCTTGATGCCCTTTCGTCGAATGCCTTTTCGCATCCCGTTATTTAGTAAATTTGTGGTTCGAATACGACAATCATGGACAAATTTTCATACCTGGGCAATGGAGATCTTTCGGCTCTTGAATTTAACTACGAACAATTTTTAAAAGACCCCTCTTTGGTGGAAGAGAGTTGGAGAGAATTCTTTCAGGGATTTGAATTTGCCCAGAAGAATTATCAAGAAAGTACAGAAGTACCTGTTAATGTAAGAAAGGAGTTTTCTGTTATCAACCTTATTAATGGTTATCGTTCCCGGGCTCACCTGTTCACTGAAACAAATCCGGTACGGAAAAGAAGATCCTATAGTCCAACTCTTGATATTGAAAACTTTGGCCTTGAACAAACGGATCTGGAAGTGGTGTTTCAAGCGGGGACTGAAATCGGAATAGGACCTGCAAAGCTCTCCGAAATCATTGCTCATCTAAAGCAAACCTATTGCAAATCTATTGGAGCGGAATATATGTATATCCGTACACCCGATGTATTGAATTGGCTCCAACAGAAGATGGAACTAAGTCAAAATACTCCTCATTATTCGGTTCCAGAAAAGAAAGTAATCCTGGAAAAACTGAGCCAAGCGGTTTTTTTCGAGAATTTCCTGCATACAAAGTTTGTCGGCCAAAAAAGATTTTCTCTCGAAGGAGGAGAAACCGCTATCCCAACGCTTCATGCCTTCTGCGAAAGTGGTGCTGAACTTGGGATTCAGGATTTTGTCATTGGGATGGCCCATAGAGGCAGATTAAATATACTCGCCAATATTCTGAATAAAACACATAAAGACATTTTTACAGAGTTTGAAGGGCGATTATCGGAAGATTCACTTTTCGACGGAGATGTAAAGTATCATATGGGATATTCCTCCGATCTGGTTACTAGTACCGGTAAGAAAGTGCATATCAGTCTCACAGCTAACCCTTCCCATCTGGAAGCGGTGAATCCTGTTGTGGAAGGGATCGTTAGAGCAAAAATTGATATCGGGCATGGTGGTGATAATAATAAGGCCTGTCCTATTCTTATTCATGGAGATGCAGCATTGGCCGGACAGGGAATTTGTTATGAAGTATTACAGATGTCTCAGCTCGATGGATTCAAAACAGGAGGCACCATTCACCTTGTGATTAATAATCAGGTTGGATTTACTACGAATTATCTCGACGGCAGATCAAGCACGTATTGTACAGATGTAGCGAAAGTAGTTCTTGCACCGGTATTTCATGTGAATGGTGATGATGTGGAGGCTTGTGTATTTGTTGCCCGACTTGCTATGGAATTCCGGCAGAAGTTTCACCGGGACGTGTTCATCGATGTCCTCTGTTACCGGAAATACGGGCACAATGAAGGGGATGAGCCACGTTTTACACAACCTCTTTTGTACAAAGCTATTGCCACCCATCCGAACCCCCGCGAAATTTATATGAACCAGCTGATTGCTGAAGGATCTGTTTCAGAAGAGTTCGGAAAAGTCATGGAAGCAGATATCAAACAAATGCTACAAGGTAAACTGGATGAAGCCAAACAGGTTGAAAAGGCAAAAGTCGCCTCTTTCCTGGAAGGACCCTGGAAAGGAATCAGGATGCCCGGACCGGAGGATTTTGAGAAGAGCCCCGATACTTCTGTGGCATCCACCCTGTTCCTGGAAGTGGCTAGAAAGATCGCCTCATTACCTTCAGATAAAAAGTTTTTCAATAAGATCCAGAATATATTCAAGGAGCGGGTATCCATGATTGAGAAAGATTCTTATGATTGGGCCATGGGAGAACTGATGGCTTATGCAACCTTAATGCAGGAGGGGCATGATGTGCGTTTCAGTGGGCAGGATGTTGAAAGAGGAACGTTTTCACACCGGCATGCCGTTGTAAAATTCGAAGATTCTGAAGAGGAATATATCCCGCTCAATAATTTCAATGCTAAAGGCAAGCTTTCTATTTATAATTCTCTCCTGAGCGAGTATGGAGTTCTCGGTTTCGAATACGGCTACGCGCTTACTACTCCAAACACACTTACCATCTGGGAAGCTCAATTCGGCGACTTCTTCAATGGGGCTCAGATTATGGTAGACCAGTTTATTACCTGTTCTGAATATAAATGGAGAAGGATGAACGGCCTGGTAATACTCCTTCCGCATGGATATGAAGGACAGGGACCAGAGCATTCAAGCGCCCGGATTGAACGATTTTTACAGCAATGTGCGGAAAATAATATGCAGCTCATCAATGCAACCACTCCGGCTAACCAATTCCACGCATTAAGAAGACAAATGAAACGGTCGTTCCGGAAACCCCTCATCTGCTTCACGCCTAAAAAACTCCTTCGTTACCCGACCTGTGTTTCTTCTTCGAAAGATTTTACTCAGGGAAGCTTTCAGGAAGTGATGGACGATGCAACGGTGAAGAGCAAAGCCGTTACCAAACTAGCTTTCTGTTCCGGGAAAATATATTACGACCTTCTGGAAGCCCAGCAGAAGAATAATGCCGAAGATGTTGCTCTTATTCGTTTGGAACAGCTTTATCCATTCCCTGAAAAGCAGGTGGCGTCTATTCTCGAAAAGTATAAAAATGTGAAAGAGTATTATTGGGTGCAGGAAGAACCTGAAAATATGGGTGCCTGGTGGTTTATGCTTCGCACGTTTATGTCGCATGAGTCAACCTCTGGAATCAGGCTACGCTATCTGGGAAGGCATGAAAGTGCGAGTCCAGCAACAGGATTCAGTAAAGCTCATGCACAGCAGCAACAGGCAATAGTGGATCAATTATTTGAAAAAACACTGGTTAAATAATTCAAATACCAAAAAGAAATCATGGCCGTTATAGAACTCAAAGTGCCTAGCCCGGGTGAATCAATTACAGAAGTAATAATTTCAAAGTGGCTTGTAAATGATGGCGAATATGTGTCTAAAGATCAGGAGTTGGCAGAAATAGAATCAGATAAAGCCACATTGACAATTAATGCTGAAGACAGCGGAGCGATTAAGTTACTAGTCCCGGAAGGTGAAACAGTGAAAGTGGGCCAGGTTGTTTGCTCCGTAGATAATTCTGTTAAAGGAGAACCTAAAAAGGTTGTCGTTAAGCAAGCTTCAGAAACTAAATCCGTTCCGGTGCAGGAGAAGAAAGAAGCTGAGAAGGTTTCTGTAAAGAATTATGCGGAAGGTCTTCCTTCTCCGGCAGCCAAGAAAATAATGGAAGAGCAAAAAATACAACCCGGAATGATCAATGGAACAGGAAAAGAGGGGAGAATCACAAAGGGCGATGTATTGGAAGCATTGAGTAAGGGTTTTGACGGAGTCTCATTGAAAACATGGAGTGGAACCCGGGATGAAGACCGTAAAAAAATGACTCCCCTTAGAAAGAAGCTTGGGCAAAGATTGGTTTCTGTTAAGAACACGACCGCCATGCTTACAACTTTCAATGAGGTGGATATGAGTCAAATTTATGCTATCCGCGCTAAATACAAAGATCGGTTTAAAGAACAATATGGTACCAATCTTGGCTTCATGAGTTTCTTTACAAAGGCAGTTACAGAAGCACTGTACCATTTTCCTGCAGTCAATGCAATGATTGATGGGGATGACCTGGTCTATTATAAATACTGTGATATTGGTATCGCCGTAAGTGCACCGAAAGGATTGGTGGTCCCGGTGCTCCGGAATGCAGAATCCATGTCTCTCGCTGAAATAGAAGCCGGCATCAAAGGCCTTGCGCTCAAAGCCAGGGATAATAAAATAGAGATAAAGGATATGGAGGGCGGAACTTTTACCATCACCAACGGTGGGGTGTTTGGCTCCCTGATGTCAACTCCGATTATCAATCCTCCACAGAGTGCCATCCTGGGAATGCATAATGTGGTAGACCGGCCGGTGGCCTTGAATGGGCAGGTAATCATCCGTCCTATGATGTATATTGCACTTTCTTATGATCACAGGGTTATAGACGGAAGAGAATCAGTTGGCTTCCTGGTGAAAGTGAAAGAGCTTTGTGAGAACCCTGTTAGGATGCTTTTCGGTGGAAAGGATCCCAATGATTTACTTCTTGGTTTGTAATATTTTCTTTTCAGGAGAACAGCTCTATACGTATTGATGCGCTTTAAGCCATTCAAATGCATCTTTCACGGCAACAGCAATAGGAGTCTGAGGCAAGTCGAGTTCACGGATAGCCCTGGATGGTGTATAGTAATGTTCATCACAGGCTATCCTAGCCAGATTCAGACTTAAAACAGGAGCTTTGCCGCTGATCTTACCCAGCATTGAATTAATCCATCCATAGACCTTGGTTAGAACCGCTGGGATCTTCCAGGTTGGGACTTTGCTTTCTGTTGTTTTAGCAATAAGAGTGAAAATTTCTTGATAAGTCAGGTTAGCGTTGCCTAGGATGTAACATTCTCCGATTACCCCTTTCCGGAGAGCATTCACAACGCCTTTCGCCACATCTTTTACATAGATATAGTTTCGCCCTCCGTTGCTAAAGCCCGGAACCTTTCCCTTGCAAACGGCAACAATCATAGCTCCGGAACTGGGATGAGAGTCATAAGGCCCGAACATGAAACAGGGATTGACTACCACGGCTGGAAGCTTTTCGTTCTTTACCGCCTCTAGAATAAGCTGTTGGGCACGATGCTTAGAATCTACATAATCCAGATTGTATTTCCCTGATAGATAGGGTCTCGATTCATCCCCTGGTTTTTCCTTACTTCCAAAACCAAAAGAGCTGGCGGTGCCTACATAAACAAGTCTCTTTATTTTTTGTTCGCGGACTGCTCGTATGATATTGACTGTTCCGCCAATATTGACCCGGTTCACCATTTCATTCCGGGTTGGCCATACACTGGTGCTGGCCGCGGCATGAATAACCATATCACAGCCCGAAGCAGCTTTAAGTACATCGTCTTCCTGAAGGAGGTTCCCTTCAAAACGCTCAATTTTCAATCCATCAAGGGTAATCGTTTGTCGTCCGGGCATCACAAACACCCGCACCTCATATCCCTGTAGAATTAATTCACGGGTAATATTACTACCGAGAAACCCATCGGCACCGGTCAGCAGAACTTTCATAGAAATGTGGATTAAGAGGCGCGAAAGATACGTAAAAACCCAGAAATTGCACAGTTCTTGCTTAGGACTCTGCCGGTTGACCCTGTTTAAGATTTTCAGGAGTGCCAACAAAATTTTGCATCTTTGTAGTATATCCTGATTATGGCTGAATCGCTTAACGTACAAGGCTCATCCCGAAAAGAAAAATACGAATCCCTGCTTCCCCAAATAATGGCATTGGTAGAGGGGGAGACCGATCGTATTGCCAATATTTCTAATATCATAGCCGCACTCCGGTTTGGCCTCGGTTTTTTTTGGGTTGGAGTCTATTTTGTCAGAGGCGAAGAGCTTGTCCTTGGCCCATTTCAAGGTCCGGTTGCCTGTACCCGCATCGGAAAAGGAAAAGGAGTTTGCGGTTACTCTTTTTCTATTGAGAAAACAGTGATTGTCAAAGATGTGGACCAGTTCCCGGGTCATATTGCCTGCAGTTCGTTGTCTAAATCGGAAATTGTTGTTCCTGTTTTTAATAAAACAGGCCAGCTGGAAATGGTCCTGGATGTAGACAGTGAAGCGCTAAGTGATTTTGATGAAGTCGATCAGCATTATCTTGAACAGCTGGCCCAACTGATCGGGAAACTTTGATAGAATGATAATGAATAAATGGATTCCTTTTTGTTTGTTGTTCCTCGCTTCCTGCGCACAGATTGTACCCCCGTCAGGTGGAAGGCCTGACAAAACTCCTCCGTTTCCCAAGTCTTATACCCCTGATAGTGCAGCAACCCTGTTTCATAGCAAGACAGTGGAAATTGAATTTGATGAGTACATCGTTCTCAAAGACCTCAATTCTCAGCTCATCATCTCCCCACCGATGGATAAGCAGCCCATTATTAAAGTGAAAAATAAGAGCCTTAGCATCGAATTCCGGGAGCCTTTAAAAGACAGTACCACCTACACAATAAATTTCGGGAATGCAATTCAGGATCTGCACGAAAATAACCCGATCAGTAATTTCCGCTATGTGTTTTCAACCGGTAGTTATGTAGATTCATTAGCTCTGACAGGAAACGTACTGAATGCCCTCACATTGGTTCCGGAAAAAGGAGTATTGGTGATGCTCTATGATAAGCTCATGGACTCCGTTCCCTACAAGCGCCTTCCGTCTTATTTCGGACGCACGGATGCAAATGGTAATTACCGGATCACCAATATAAAACCGTCTACATATAAGCTGTTTGCATTGAAAGATGGAAACGGTAATTATAAATTCAATGAGGGAGAATTGTCAGGCTTCAAAAATCAGAACCTCGTACTCACGCATAATGATACTGCAAATTTCCTGATCTATACCGAAAAGCCTCACAAACAATACCTTCGAAAGGCTTATCAGGCCGGGTGTGGAAAAATAGTCCTCGTCTTTAATAAACCGGTGGAAGACTTAAAGCTCAGAGCGCTCAACTTTCAACCCGGACCAGAACATAAAACCTTTGTAGAAAGGAACGAAGCAGGAGATAGTCTTGTTTATTGGTTCACCCCTTCTTCTTCTGATTCTCTTATCCTGGAGGTAGGAGCTAAGGATAAGAGAATTGATACCCTTCGGTACAAGCTTATTTCTTACGATAAAATGCTGGCGCAGCGAAAAGGCCAAAAAGCAAGCTTGTCGGTCAAAGTAAATGCAGGCCGAGGGTTGTTTGATTTGAATAGCCCAATCACCTTTGAGTTTGATAACCCGGTTACAGACCTGACACAAGCAGAGACCAAGATTGCCCTTACCGAGGACACACTAAAAGGGAACCTCATGAATGCCGGTCTGATTAAAGCTCTTCATCCGGAAAGGAATCTCCGTTATTATTCCTGGAAGGATTCACTTCACCCGCTTAAAGAAAAAGGAAAATATAAACTGTACCTGGCTCCGAAGTCGTTCAAAGATATTTATGGGTTCTATAATGACACGGTCAAGATTAATTTTCATATGCAGGAACTTAAGTATTATGGCACTTTGAAACTCAATATACATATTGCAGCCGGACACTATGTGTTGCAGCTGCTGGATGAGCAAGATGGGGTAGCAAGGGAAGTCAAAGTAAGTAGCAACAAAGAATTATTCTTCGAGTACCTTCCCCCTGCAAAGTACAGGCTTCGATTCATCTACGATTCCAATAACAATGGAAAATGGGACCCTGGTGATTATTTGCAGAAGATTCAGCCAGAGCATGTTTTATATTACATACAGCCTGTTACCATCAGATCTAATTGGGATCAGGAAGTTGATTGGTATATTAAATAGGTCTTATATTTACATTCAAAATTATACTCATGTCCAGAATCCTCACCGGTGTGCAAAGTACCAATGTCCCGCATCTGGGTAATATCCTCGGAGCCATCCTGCCTGCCATAGAGCTGTCCCGTAAAGCCGGCAATGAATCTCTCTTCTTTATAGCCGACCTTCATACGCTCACTTCTGTCAAAAACCCGTCTTTCATGCGTGAAAGCACCTATGCTACTGCTGCTACCTGGATTGCAATGGGGTTTGATACGGAAAACAATATCTTCTACAGGCAAAGTGATGTCACAGAGGTTTGTGAACTTACGTGGTACCTCAGTTGCTTCACTCCGTTTCCAATGCTGGCAAATGCACATTCTTTCAAAGATAAATCGTCCAGACTGAGTGAAGTAAATGCAGGGTTGTTTACTTACCCGGTACTCATGGCAGCTGATATTATTTTATACGATGCAAATTTTGTCCCTGTAGGGAAAGATCAGCTTCAGCATCTGGAGATGACACGCGATATCGCGAAATCATTCAACAGCCATTGCGGAGACACCTTTGTTGTGCCTGACCCCCTCATCGACGAAAAAGTGATGATTGTTCCTGGAACGGATGGGCAAAAGATGAGTAAATCGTATAACAACTTTATCAATATATTCCTGCCGGAGAAGGAACTTAAAAAAGTTATAGCCGGTATCATCACAGACGCTACTCCCCTGGAAGCACCTAAGAATCCTGATACTTGCAATGTATTTGCTTTGTACCGTCTACTGGCATCACCTGAGCAAGTGACGGAGATGCGTATGAATTACACAAAGGGTGGGTATGGATACGGACACGCCAAAGCGGCATTGCTTGAGTTATTACTTACACGGTTCGGAAAGGAACGTGAGCTGTACAATGAACTGATGGATAACAAAGAGCTCCTGGATGCAAAATTAAAGCTGGGAGCCGATAAGGCCAGAACAATTGCCCGAGCTGTTTTGAAGAGGGTGAGAGAGACTCTGGGGTATTAGTAGTAGAGGTACGAATACTTTACGATTACAATGGCTTTATTTAGTTCTTCCCTTACAAAATGGGAGGTGAGCATATTGGTCTGCTTATCATAGAGGTAGTTGAATTCATAATATCTGATATCCCCTTTAAATCGGTTTTCTATATCCACCAGATTAGAAGTGGTGTATTTGTATTCACTTTTAGTGAATTCATCCCCATTCTCATTAGAGGCATATGATTTCAGAATCAGCTTTCCTTTTGAGTCATAAGCCATCTTGGTGGAAGATCTCATCCAACTTACCGTGTAGCTGCTATTCTCCTCGAGGGTATGGCCGACACTATCGTAATTAAAAATGGTTTCTTTATAAATTTTGCCCTCATCATTCAGATGCTTTCTTTTAGTCTGTCTGGGTGAACGCTTTTCATAGATGAATTCTTCTGTTGACAAAAGATTCTGTACCCCGAGCCTGAATGTGTTTCTGTTTTCACTCGCATTGGTTTCCCTGAATATCTGCTGCTTCCTGATATTTCCCTGGGCATCGTATTCATAGTAGGTGGAACTGTAATAATCCCCGTCTCGGGTACGGCGAAGAATGATTTGCTTTTTTGGGTTGTAGAAGTAAGCTGTCGAGACTGTATCATAGGCATAGACAGGTTCTTCTGTCGTATAAGGTCCGGAGATCTTTCTTCCTCTTCTGAAAACGGCTGGATGTACCACCTCCTTATTCACAAATCCACGAATGCTGGTATAATAATAGCGTGTAAGAAATCCATCCTCGTCATACTCCCATGACTTTGTGAGGCCTTTGTCTTCAATAGGCTCATTGTCCCGCTTGTAAACAATTGCAGCTCTTACAGACCTGATTTTGTTTTTGACGATGTAATCATGCCTGAAAACCGGTTCAAAAGAAAAGTAATCGGAGGAGTTGAGCTCGAATACCTGAGCAGGGAGGTTCGAAACAAGGAGCAGAAAAAGTATTGAAATAAGTTGATTAATCTTCATAGTTTTCCTGCAGCATCTTCAACGCCTCGTCCGGATCCGAAACCGGAGCCAGACAGGATTTTTCCCTGCATACATAAATCAGGGTCTGCCCATCCTTGAAACGACTTTTCAAAAGAGGAATGGAAGATTCAGTGCTGCTACCTGCAAAGATCACATTAGAAAAGTAATGTTTTTGGATAATTTTGCGCTTTTCATCAACATCTTTACCAACAAATGCTACTTCATAGAAGGGCTGGAGCATTCGGAGCTGCAGTATACCCCAGTTAGAATATCCCGCTCCATATGATTCAAGTTCTTCCTGCACCTGTTGCAGCATATGCTCTGCCTTTGCAATATAATCCGGATTAGCTGTAAGATGGCCAAGCAGGAATAGGCATTTGCCCATGGATGAATTGGAAGAAGGAATGACATTGTCTGATAGTTCAAATTTTCTGCAGATGAGCGGCTGATCCTGAGAAGAAGTAAACCAGAAAAATCTACTTTCCGGATCATAAAAATGTTGCAGGGTGTAGTCACAGAGTTGACTGGCCTTCATCAGCCATTTTTCATCGAACGTAACTTCATACAGAGCTATCAGGGCTTCGGTGAAGAAACAATAATCTTCCAGAAATCCGTTAATGCCGGCCTTCCCATTTTTATAGGTATGATAAAGCCCTCCCTCCGGTTTGCTTACTTTGCTTTGAATATGCTCCGTAATCAGCAAAGCAGATTGGAGGAAGTCAGGATCAGCGAAGACTTTATAAGCCTGAGCCCAGGCCGAAATCATCAGAGCATTCCAGGAAGTGAGCGATTTGTCGTCAAGACCTGGCCGGATACGTTGCTCGCGACGAGCCAGCAGTTTCACCTTGAGCCGGTCTGTCTTCTCTTTTAATTCCTTTTTTGAAAGCTTGAATTTTTCACATAGCTCATCTTCTTCTTCCCTCCGGAGCATGATGTACGCATCATGTTCCCAGAACCCATCCTCATTAACGCTGAAAAAAGCTGCAAGTAAGGGAAAGTCAGTTCCGCAAAGCTCCTTTAACTCTTCTTCTGTCCAGATATAATATTTGCCTTCTACTCCTTCTGAATCAGCATCGAGTGCCGAATAGCAGAATCCTTCCGGTGAAGTAAGTTCCCGCTTAATAAAAGCAAGTGTTTCATAAACGATCGTTTTGTATAGCGGATCCGGGTTCACCAACCAGGCTTCACAATAAAGAAAAATGAGCTGGGCATTGTCATAGAGCATTTTTTCAAAGTGAGGCACTTTCCAGAGTGTATCTGTTGAGTAGCGGGCAAAACCTCCGCCTACCTGATCATAAATACCGCCGAATGCCATTTTCTTCAATGTCAGGTGGAGGTGCCTGTTTATCCCTTCCTTCACGGTATGATCTGTCAGGCTACTCTGACCCAGGTGGAGTAAATAAAGATAATTATTAGGAAGAGGAAACTTTGGAGCTTTGTTAGGACCTCCCTCGGTATTGTCAATCCGCTTCGACCAATTATGCCACGAATTCACTAATGATTCAAAACGGATAGGGGATTGCTCATTTTTGACCATAATCAACTCCGATCGCCTGATTCCGTCTGTGAGTTGCGCGGCATAATCATAAACCTTCTCCGGTTCGGTTTTCCAGAGATCTGACAGATTAAGAAGGGCATTCATCCATTTTTCTTTTGGAAAGTAAGTGCCTCCGTAAACTGGTCGTCCGTCTGGGGTGGCGAAGCAATTGAGTGGCCATCCTCCATGCCCGGTCATGAGTTGCACGGCCGACATGTATATCTGATCCACATCCGGCCGTTCTTCACGATCCACTTTGATGCAGATAAAATGTTCATTCATTATTCTGGCTACCCTCTCATCTTCAAAACTTTCGTGTTCCATGACATGGCACCAATGGCAGGCACTGTAACCAATGCTGATGAGAACCAGTTTGTTCTCTTCACGTGCTTGTTTCCAGGCATCTTCATTCCAACCCTGCCAGTTAACCGGATTGTGGGCATGCTGAAGCAGATAAGGGCTGCTTTCGTGGATCAGCTTGTTTGTTGAAGGGGTGTCCTGCGACATGTATTACTTCTTAAAGAGGTCCAGAATAGAGCCTCCCGACTGGTTATCAATAGATGCTTTTTGCTTCCGATCAATAGGAATGCTTTTCCGGAAAAGGAACCGTCCGGCTTTCAGATATCCTTTAATCTCAATTTCTGCATTCTTGTTTGTGAAAAGCCCGAGCACACTTCCCAATCCACCTTGGAGGAGCTTACCAAATGTAGTTGTAATCTGAAACAGGTGAATGTCTTCTGAGTTTGCATTTACTTTTTCCTTTTGATTAAGGACTGCAGTGCCAAGGTCGGTGCCCGAAAGTATGATGTCGAAGTTTGAAGGATAAATGGTAAATCCATAATGATTCGGGTTGAGAATTTTCATGCCAATCTCCATGTCTATGCCCTTATCTGTAATCTTCAATATTTTGACACCTGAAATTTGAGTAATCTGGACCTCTTTGAAACCCGAACAACCCGTGAATGCAAGAATGAGAAGGAAGGAGATGTTTCGTAAAGCTCGGGAAACAACTCTGACAGAGGGATTCACTTCCATTGGCTTAAACCCCCATCGGAGGGATGGTCTGATTATTTCTTGCTGTATTCTGCAAAATATTTGTAAAACAGCGGAATGGTTTCAATCCCTTTCAGATAGTTAAAAACACCATAGTGTTCGTTCGGGCTGTGTATGGCATCGGAGTCCAGACCAAATCCCATCAGGATTGATTTTAGACCCAGCACTTCTTCAAACAAGGCAACGATGGGGATGCTTCCTCCTTCACGTGCAGGAATAGGTTTTTTTCCAAAGCTCTGCTCCATAGCTTTGCTGGCTGCTTTATAGGAAATAGTATCCGTAGGAACAACCACCGGGCTGCCTCCATGATGAGGCCTCACCACCACTTTTACAGAAGCCGGTGCAACGCTCTCAAAATATTTCTGGAACATGACTGTGATTTCTTCACTAACCTGATTGGGCACAAGACGCATAGAGATTTTAGCGAACGCTTTCGATGGCAGAACAGTCTTTGCGCCTTCTCCCGTATACCCTCCCCAGATTCCATTCACATCCAATGTTGGACGGATGGAGGTACGCTCCCGGGTATTGTATCCTTTTTCTCCCCGCACATCACCAATTTCCAGGTTCTTCTTATAGATGTTTAGATCGAAGGGAGCTTTGTCCATCTCGGTTCTTTCTTCTTTACTCAATTCAACCACTTTGTCATAGAATCCAGGAATAGTAATATGGTTGTTCTCATCATGCATGGAAGCGATCATCTTGCAAAGCACATTGATCGG